>Ga0307517_10009797_pt1 | contig 13515 bp, 9 predicted proteins | sample 23_EM_MG_FD_194515 | JGI IMG/M metagenome (GOLD analysis project Ga0307517, IMG submission 194515) | Populus trichocarpa ectomycorrhiza microbial communities from riparian zone in the Pacific Northwest, United States - 23_EM | ecosystem: Host-associated > Plants > Roots > Unclassified | place...
CAGACCTCTCGTCTGGTAGGATTCAAGTAGTACAAATGTACATGCATATATATTAAAAAAATGGAGCGATTCCATGAAGATTTGACTCACTTAAACATCATCCTTTCCTCCTTCCCTTGTTAAAATCAGAGAAACCTCCAATTTCCCATTTAATAAATTAGCGCGGACCTCTGGTATTGTAGGAAAAGGATATTATAGAGATACTACCTTAAACTCCAAAAATAATTAAGCATTTTGATGAAGAATTGGCGTACTTTTACCCCAACCTTTCCCCCCTTTCGCAGTACAAATACATAAATCCATAACTTCCCATTTAAAAAATTACTGCGTGCCTCTAATCCTCCCGTATATCTTTAATAAATATATCTACCTGGTATATTTCAAGAATCCAAGAGATTTGGTAAAGAATTGACTTGCCTACATTCCATTCTTTCCTGCTCTCCCTGCCTAAATTCGAATAAAGACAGATTTTCTGCTCAGAAATGGGCTCAAGGCTCTCTCTGCATAGCACATATGTTTTATATTAGTGAGAAAATATTTTGGGAATTTTTGTGGATTTTTAGAGTGTATGGGGACCTCCCTACACGCAAATAGAGGTTTGAGCATAAGAGTGAGCGACTTAGCGCGAAAAACGGCGCTGAGTGGTCACGTGCGCTAATGTTTGTTATATAATTAAATTAATCTGTCTCTCACCAAATGCCTCTGTGGTGCAGCGGTAAGCATGTTGGTACGCTGACGTGAGATCGCTGGTTCAATTCATGTTGGGAGTAATAATTTTTACAATGTTAGCTACTCAGATAACGGTCATTACAACTACTTTTGAGTGAGTCAGTATAACTACCCAAAAAGCAGTCACCATAACCGTGGAAAAGTACCTTTTCGGGGGTCAGCACAACCACTCAAATATCAGTCACTTGAACTGTCCATAGGTAGTTGACGTGAACTGGTTTCCGGTAAGTCAGTATAACCGCGTTTGCTAGCCACAGTGAGTGGTTGGTGTCCCTATGATCGAGACACGAAAATTAGCTAACAAGCATTTCTCCCGGCATGAAGTGAGGCCGCAAGCAAACGACTTACATAGAGTCGAGCCCACCTAATATAGCATAAGAGGCCATTTATGAACTCCCTATCTTTCGGTTGCGGGCTTTGTAGGCTACGTTGAAAGCTGGGTAGATATGGGATAGCTAGCTGCAGTGACGAGCCTCCTATTATACCTCAGCCGTCGTCATGATGGTTGAACTTCTCAATCGGGTATCCGTCCAACAGATTAAATGGTTCGTTTCAGTTCAACTGATCATGCATTGGTCAGTTTGAAAGATAATTAAAGATAATAAGGGTATGCTTAAATTTGGAATTCGTGATGAACCATGCTATCGAAAAAGGCGCGCGCTCTGACAATCCACTTCAAGACCGGCAGACCCTCCACTCCCTACAAATGCGAGGAAGCTGCACAGTTGAGGAGAAGCCAGGCGCCGTGGAACCTCCAATCCTCGAAAGTGGAGGTATAAGAGAGGATCCAACGGTGCGATGAACACGAATTACAAGACCAGAGTTGGTTGTGCGCATGTCTTGTTCTCGGAGGTCCAACAGCACAGAATTGTAAGACGGGTCAAAAAACTATCCCTTCTTAAATCGAGCCTCCCGTCTGCTGAGATTGAGGCTCAAAAATCCATTACAGAACTCGTTAAAACAGCGAACCCAGTTGTTCCATCCACAACCATATGACCATGAAGATGTTCAATGATTGTCTCTGCGCCTGCACGAGCTTCCAGTCTACGAAAGGGTATCAACACGAAGACTGTCAAAGAAACGGCCAATAGTGAGCCACAGGAGAGCCACAAGACTTGCCGAACAAATGGGATGGTTCTCGGGGAATTATTTAACCTGATTTGGAGGAACCAACTACTATTGTCACGGTAGTGTGGAGTGTCTAAAAGCAATCGATCGAGATCGTGGTTTCGGAAATAATACCACAGGAGCACTGATGTAGATGGGTCGTACTAACGGTTCATCGATGATCAAAGAGAGGCTAATTGAACGAAGCATCCCTCAGAAGATCGATCACGATGCCAAATTTTGGATCCAGTCGTCGAATTTACCAGCTAAAGAGTTCTTCTGAGTAGGAGATGTACATAGAGCGGCACACTCCCCAAAAGGAGTACGACACCGTGTCAGATGGTCGACACACAGCCGATAGATGAGAAAAGATAGGAAAGCCTTGGAGAAAGTGTGACGTCGTCGACTCGGGCAAGACGGGACTGCTGTACTTCTAAGACTATATTTGGTTCGTGCCAGACAACGGCCCGGGCACATCGAGATTGTATTAAATAGTTTCCAGTTCTTTTGGTCAACTTCCGACCCAAAAAAAAATGAGGTGAGTATCCTGCTGCTCAAAATCCCCGCTCCTGAGGCGAGGTGGAAAGCTATTGATGTACATCCTTCCAGATGTTGCTCGAAAATGGCCATTAATCTTTTGACCTGTTGTCGTCACTACAATCATTTCACGAATATCTAATGATCATCATTCAGGTCATTATAAACCCAGGTGGTGGTGACGCCGTGACGGTGAAGGAGACTCGAAGGAGCCCACAGATTATGTGATATTTTAAAATTGGTACGCCCCAGTGGCAGTCTTACGCGCAACGTCGCTCATCTACCACCATTATTTCGATTTTCCAACTCACCGAATATTACAGTTCAGTGCATCCAAGCCTTGATCATGAGCACTTACTGTCATTTCCACCTCCACCTGGGTCCTAAGTCCTTTCGACGTTAGGCAGCTGATATAAAAACTGTTTGCGCATCGAAGTAGTTTTCCTAGTATTGAAAGTTTTTTGTCTTCCGCTTAGTGATCATAATCATCTACAAGTGTGACAGTACTGCACTGTATGTGATATGTTTGTACCTTCCTGAATAGATACCGAGTACACGCATCAAGCGTAAATGTAATAAATACGATGAAGAGCTGTGTTGAATTGGTGTTGAAGATCACTTAGTTTGGTATAAACTGGTTTTTCAACATGACACGGGGATTGGACTTCCCGTGTCAGTGCTGGGTTTCAGGGTTCGCCAAAAAAAATAGGCTCGTAGCAAATCCTTTAACGTATGTCAGTATATCACAAACCATGAGGCGGATGTTTAAAGACCACCATCTGGGTTCCAAATACAACGAAAGTCAAGAGAGGAACTTACCAAAGCAATTTCAGAATATGATGTATATAAATGTGTATAAATATGACTCACAGAGGGCAATGATCAGGTCAGAGGTCATACTGTGCTTATTTCTAGATGTAAACGTTACCGCCATTCTAAAAGAAGATCAGAAAAGTTCCTTGGATGCAACGGAATCGAGGATATTACACGAGAGTTATGATCCCAAGCGAAGCGAATATCATTATTCGTATGGCGTTTAACCCAGAGTAATTACGAAGAGCGTGGCGAATGGATCGATGGGATAGCTTGATAGCTATTTGACCTGTCAGGAGATTAGAGTAGAGTTAAGTAGACTTGGAAATAAATGGAACCACTGGCACCTGTAGTTACCTTGGACGAAGATTATGGCCATGGCGACAACAGCAACCGCACTGTACGACACTCGTAACCTGTTGTAGGGCATCATGGGTTAAAATGGAAGTTAACGCAGGTACGAAAACCATACCAAGAATGGTTCGCTGATTCGCAGTAGGTTCCCCGACGCCCTTTTAGGGCAGAATCGCCGTCACTTTGACTCTGAATATAAAAAAAACCGTGGTTTCTTAGACGCGGTAACGTACCACTAGCTGTCCTACGAATATCGCTAGGAAGATTGTGTATGGACCCAGCAGGAGCTTACACGATTGATCAGCCACATCCATCAGACGCGGAACAGTATTGTGGTCCTTACCAGCCAAGACATGCCTTTGCTAATTTTCATCTCCTCAAGAGTATCTGGGATGATCAACAAGACCTTTGGCTACGAGTTAACTTGAAAGGTGCAGAAGTAAGCGAGGCGGGCCATTCACATGAAGAACCAGGGCCAAAGTCGTGCAACTCGTTCTAGATATTCATGATCAGTGGTTGTTCAATCGTCATTTACTGGACTCACGTAGGCGGAAGCGCTGACATGAGGACGGCTTGGATGGAACATAACGAATGTGTGGGCATAGGATTTGTTTGTTCCCCCGCAAGAAACAGTAGCGAGGACGAGATAGCATAGAAGACCCAAGAAAAGCAGAAACTATACCAAGTGGGGGTTCGTTTGACTTTACTGGATAATGCCGCAGTTATCAACACAAGCACCAGTCCAATCCCCCCTGCGAGGTTCAACGCAATGAAGGCGCGCACACGGGCCTCATTTGGGTGAGGACCATTCCCGTATGGATGTGGACCATTCCCATGTGGATTTGAACCTACCACAACTCTTAGTAGGATATATTAATTCTCGACAGCCACAAATGTACTCACCCGTCATATTGCGGGATGCATCGACATTCATAGCGGCAAAGCGATGCACAAACGGCCAGAGTTTAAAGAGGGTTACTTATAGTCTTATCATTGTTGTTCATTCTTGATGCCTGGGCGGAACAGAGGCGATGCTTCGTCCTGCTGAAGGCTGCATGCATCAAAGGGGTGCCTGAATCAGGGTGATCAAAAGACGAGGGTGGTTACCTAAGTTGAGCAGAACTCAAGTACATCACTTAATGTTCTAAACATTGTAACTCCGGGGAAATTATCCTAGGACTTAAAGTGGCGATCTCGGGACGGTGTCAACTTTTCATACGTAGATGGAAAATCTATAAATGAAATGACGCACAAGAGCACGAGGCACCAGAACCATACATGTCGAGGTGTGGATGATTTCGTTGACTTCTTTTGAGTTGCGCAGTAGACATTCAGCTTGAGCTCATCTCTAATGCCCTCGATACAGACAGTTATCTTGTGAATGCAAAGAGGGATATATATGATGAGCAAAAGGCTGGTGTAAATCTACGACATGGGAGGTTCAATCAAACTAGGGAACAATTACTCGGCATGTCGAGACGTGGTGGGAACTCACCTGAGCTGATGGATTGCACCTACTTGACAGGCTACCCATCCGACAATTCTGCTTGGCAGGTATAATCGAATATCAATCATTACATAATTGCGAGGGAATTGAACTTGAGCGCATACAGAGGTGGTATGATGAGATCTTCCAAGTGTTCGGGATACCCCATCCAACAACGTCTGCCGGCGTAAGTAACCCCAGAACAGTGAATCATCAAAAAAGACAATTCGGTGCGGGCATGTCAAAAATGTAAAAAAAGGATGGTTCTATTTGCGCAGCACGCGCAGTAGGCGGTATCGATAACGGCCCTCGCTCAGTGAAAGATGGCCGTCGCAGTGGCACGGCCACAAGCAACTTCTGTAGTTCCACGGTTGTCACTGTCATGGTGCTTCGCTCGGCCAATGGTGACGGGTGCCTCCTCCAAAAAAACCATCCTTTCAATAGGTCCTAGAAACGTGGGTTAGATAAAAGGAAGAGTGCTCATGTTTAACGGTCGTCTCATACTATATACGACCCATCAGCGTGCTGAGCCCAGCGCCGCCTCTCGCCACGGCGGGTACTGTCAAGAGTATGTGTGAGATTCGTGATGGATCCAGCTGACAACCCGCTTACAGGATGCGATCAGGATATCGAACTGAACGCCTCTCGTCCGGGTTATGGCAAACACCAAGCCAATGCTATGATTTCGTCGAGTCATATATACGAAGACGAACAAAAGACATTTTACCTTAGAGCCACAAAGCCGAAGATGAAAGTACGTATCGCCATGCCCAACGACTGGCTAAAAATACCCACTTTAACAAGAGCCAATCATGACTGAGTCGAACATCAGTTGTGTTGGTTGCCAAAGTAAAGAACGTGAACACATACATTCGAAGATCAGCTATGGCGATGCTTGCAATGATTGTTGAGATGGTGACTCCAGGCCTTGGGAAAATGATGACGACCAATAGGACATGTAATATGATAATCATACCTGGTGGGTTGATGGATTGTGCAGTCCTACGTTCGATTGTGAGACAAATTAACCAGCTTGTGGTGAGAAATTTCAAACTGGGGGGTTCGACGTGAGATCAGAAGGAAAGGAGGAAAACGGATGATGGCGTACGACGATGACGCCTGCCAAAACTGCAAGCCAGATTATCCACGGGAATGCAACAAGCTGGAAAAGGATAAGCCTCGAATTCGTGGGTAAAAGATTCATAACACCGCGAGAAACCTTTGGCGTTGACAATCGAGATAACGCGAGTTTTATATTGAGAAGTAACTAAATTACCAGAGGGTTAGAATGGTATGTGGAACACGAACATGGAAGATAAAACCCAACGAAGTGCCCATTACCCTGGATCAGTCATTAGTTGTTAGTCAAACCTTCAAAAGGTCGTGATACCTATAACAACGGCACCACGTATATCAGTATCAGTCCCGCTTGCGCGATGCACAATGCCTTCGCAGGGCTGACCCATTCCTGACCACCAAGGAACAGAAAGGAATGGGAAATGGGGAAAACGATCCAAGATATGCCAAATTTAGCTGAACCAAATAGGGTGCCGCTTGGCACCGTCGCGGAAGGTGCATGCAGATAGAACGATGAACGTGAAAACACAAGCGCCAGAGATCTGCAGGGCAAGAAATGTGTACAACATTGCGGTATGTTTTCGTGCAGGAGCATATCAATTTTCTGTCCACAAAATCATAGCAAAGATTGGAACTCGCCAGACGCCATGAGGAAAAACTGATCAAGTGAATGGAACTAGAAAACACTCGCTAGGAAGACATGAAGGGGAAAAGGAAAAGATAATTAGTACCCACAAAAGAAAGGAAGAGAAGGGGATGAGATTCCCTCGCGCAGCGTGCATTCGGCTGGGGTCTCTAGAAGGAGCAGGCCACAAGACAAAGTCCAAGAACAAGAGATTGGCATGCGCGTTGACAGGTTGATTGCAGAACCCCATGAGAGGTACTTAGAACTCTCCAAAAGATAAGATTAAAGCTTCTCGATACGTGGTCGAGTAAAAAGAGTAAAAAGTTTAAATCGACACTGGAAATGGAGAGTAAGCACTTTTATTCCGAAAGCATTAAACCGGATAATCTTCCCGGTCCTGTGCGAGGCGTAAGAGTTTCTCACAGCGCTCCACTTGCATAGAGGTGTATTGATAGAAAAATATTGAACGTGCGCAGCCGCGACTGGAGCGTGGTGAGAAATGTTTTGAGAGCTTGGCAGACAGAATATGCGATGATATCCGTTTGAATGAAGTCCCAAAAGCTTGAAGGGACGCATGAATGTGTTGAAACTCGACTGTAAACGAAATTCAATAAACTTCATGAATTGGGATACCAAAGCGACCGCAGGGTCGAAATAAATAAATAAAAGGAATAAAGTAGATACAGACATCGAATGGAGATCCGTTAAGATGGCTGCGGCGCATTGAGAGTCTCCTCCTTCACATCCGCATTCCTCGGGGTCTCCTCATTCACAGACGGGGTTTCGGTAGTAGAGGCGACGGGAGCGACATCACCTTCTATTAACGTTGGGGCAACCTCCGCCTTTTCCGCTACAGTAGTAATAGTTTCGTCAACGACGGGATCAAGTGGGATCGAGGCGTCGGCTGCTACTGGTGCAGGGGCTGGAGTGCTTGCCTCTACGCTGGAAGGCGGGATTTCGATCGTGGATGAGGCCGATTCATCGATGTCAAGTTGTGGTTCTGGTAGCAACGGAACTGTCTCAGCTGTGATGGATGGCGGGAGTATCTCCGAAACCTCTGCAACAGGTTCCGGAACGGGTGCAGGTGCTTGTAGTAACTCTGTATCCTCGACAGACCTTTGAATTTCGGGTTCTGCTGGGGGGACGACAGTGGGCTCGGGAGTGGGCTGCTCGACCGCGGGGGATTCTGCAGGTACAGTTTCGACGAGTTCCAGTTCCAAAACCAGATCATCAACCTCGAGTTTCTCCTCTTCAGGGGCTGCGTCCTCGACTGGAAGAGGAGGCGCCTCTTGCACTTTCTCCAGGGACAGAGATGACTCGTCTGGCACGGCGGTAATATCCTCGGTGAAAACGTCGGGTATTTCTTCTTCAGGATCCAGGGAAATCTCAAACTGAGTGTCCGCGTCCACTTCCAAATCTTCTTGTTCCTGATCAGCAGGCGGAGCAGTCTTTGGCCCCCCAGCCTCAAAATCAGGCTCAAAGTCACCGACCCTAGCTCGAGCAGCAAGCTCATCTGCGATAGCTGTGGCTTCGACGTCTGCAAATACCATCGTACCAGTCCTATTCCGTCCGAAACGGGACCGCGAAGATGCACTGGGGCTTTCACCTATTCCTCCGTTGGTTGAAGTTGACCCTCGGTTCGGAATATCTGCTTCGATGAGATGATCCTGCTGTTCCCGTCCCTCTGTAATAGCGGACGACAACCCGTGATGGTCTTGTTGATGTTGGGGGGGATATTGTTGTCGTGAATTTTCATATTCTTCCCTCTCTCTGGAATCATCTCCGGAGAATTGGGAAGATGGAATGACGAGGAATTCGGCAGGTACCAGGTCAAATTTAGCGGTGAGGGCAAGGAAGCGAGCGTATAATGATGACTCGGCCTCTGCTTGTTCGAAGGCGTCGCGGTGGTGGAAATAGGCATGAGCAAAGATACGCCCAAGACGGCGCGCCAGAGAGGAGAAATGGCGGTGCGAGGTCTGAGGAATTTGCAACCTGTAGTCTTTTCAGCTCGTATCCTCTGATTGTCCAGGTACTTCTCACCGTGAGGGGAAGGTTCGAGGGGAATTTAGTAATGCGGTGGCACTATCAACTGTGTGCAGAATGTAATCAATTGCGCAACATTGCTAAGAGTATGCAACGTGTCTTTTAGTTATGTCACTTTGATGGAAGTATTCCTCCTCACCTCCATAGCGCCGTCGTTTCCGTGGGCGACACAAAGATAAAGCCATTCGCCAGCCTTCATCTCCGGACACGAAGCACGCGTACATTCCTGCTGTAGGGTCGTAATAAGTGGGTGGGATAGATCCTGAGCAAGTCGCCTGACGCTTTGTAAGTACTTCGTTCTTTATTAGGACACCAAAGACGTACCTTAACTGCTCATAAATCCAACACGCCTCGTCCACCGTAACTTCGTTCTTCCCTTTCTCCAGCTCTTTTTCTCCTTCTTTCACGCCATGCCCTTGTTCGTCACGATTTTCTCCTTTCGGAGGTGACCCAGGCAGAGATACAATAGCGTCAACGTCATGCACGTCAAGGCGAATGAGCAGCGAAATGTATTCTTGGAGTTGGAAAGCACTGTCTAGCGAGGCAAGCGATGGCAGATTTTTGACTGGGTAAAATGTGGAGATTCGTGAGCCGCGTAGAGGTCGTTGAATAACAGCTGCCATGGTCGGAGTCGGACGTTGAGGTCGAGGTCTACGTGTGGAATATACTTGACCACGTGCCGACTTTCAATCGGAGTTTATAACAAATCATTCTTCGCTCAACCTTTAGTTACATTCGTGCTTGACTCGTACACTCTTTATTAAGGCAAATCTACACATATATCGCATACAGTGCAATAGTATCAATTCCGTAGGTGATTATGATCACTACCTTCAGTAAGAAAATTACTTCAATGCAGTGCGAAAGGTAGTAACTTTATATCAGCTGCCGAACTGGGAGAGGACTTATGACCCACTGGGTGGACGCAGTTATGATACTAGGTACTCAAGGATTGGATGCACTGAACTGTAATATTCGGTGGGTTGGAAAATCGAACTAATCATAAGGTTGCCACTAGGGCCGCCACCAATTTTTAAAATATTATATAGTTTGCAGGATACTGCTCATTCACCGCCACCACCACCTGGATTTATAATGGGTGGCGTAAACGAGGAGAAGAGTAGAAAACCCGCTTGAATACCTACCGTATATCATCCCCTTGGCAATTAATGGTACATCGTATGGGACGGGCCAGGCCGGGAAGGGTTTGTTCGCCCCAGGTACGGTGTTCCTTCGGAACTTTGTGTTGGGTATTCCAACTCAACAGTTGTCAGGATCGGGTACGTCAATTCGTCCCTTGATGTGATAATTGAAGCACGCCTTCCGTTTAAGACCAAGGTATGGTGTCTCAAATTGAGCATCAGGCGTGATATCATAACAGAGGATATGCTAGGATGTTAAATCGCCCTTTAGTCCATTGCAGACGATAAAATCCTATGGACCTACATATTGGTGAATGTTGACGCCGCACTCCTCGTGAAGCTCTGTGAGAAAGAATTAGTCGTCACTTCCTGAGAAGGCGACATAAAGGTTTCACTCCACCAAACTAGGAGAAACATAGAGCAATCGTTCAGGAATTAGGTGATAATATTGAACTAGCTCTCACCAAAAATGTCAAGATATTGGCGAGATTGGATATCACCATCATCCTGTGCACGATTCATCCAGAACCAAATTAGAAGGAAAAGGCAAAGCCTACCCAAAGTATATCGTCCCTTAGGTATTTAGTAGACTAAAACTCAATCAATTTACAGATAGGTAGATTCAGAACTCACCATCGCGCAAGAAAGTGTCCAAAATATTCACTCCATTTGGGCGAGGGAGGACGATAGATTTGTAAAGTGTCATACAAAACACTAGTGAATCGAAGACCGACATTCCGGCCCAGGCTGCTGCCATGCCTGTTTGAGACAAAATGAATATATCGCGTCAGGGTAAGTGGTCAGTACTACTACTAGTACCACTCACGGATGCCTCTGAAGAAAGAGTTTGAGTTATATACACTTCAATTGAAACGAATATCACAGCAAAGTACTTACTCTTCTCGACTCAAACGGAAATTGCATCCTACGTATATTTGCATACTTCGAGGTTTATCTTGTTTTGCACTCAATATTGCCCACTATATACCGCAACATCAGCAATGGAATGTCCAACCGGGTATAATTCCCTCTGAGATTGAGACTTACACAGCCCATGATTACGATAACAACTGCAATGACGATGTACAAGGTAAGCACCTTTAGGCTCCGCTCGTATAAGGCATACATGCGCATGGCTAATATACCTATGTTGAGAGAAAAATAGAATCAGCATCATCCCAAAGGATTTTGGAAAAAACAGGCCAACAAGCAACGACCGACTGAATGATGATAATCAGGTATTGATGAAACGAGTGCAAGTGCTGACAACTTGAAAAAATATATCATCAGATTTTATCGACATTTTCGAGTGTCAGAGGTGGATTAATACCGACATCTAAGGCTAGGCATCAGTATCTTTCCCCCTCGCTTCAGGACCGGGCATACTGACCTCATTTTTGTTTGGGTTGGAAGTTGACCAAAAGGACCCCAACATTATCGGAATATGGCCGAAGAGCACCAAATAACGATTCAGGTAGAAGAACACCAAACCCCAGCTAAGCCGGCGAACAGCCCACCAGCTCTCCACTTCAGCGACAAATGTAAGGCAATAGTCGTACAGGAGGATGGCTGCCCATATAATCGGCGTTGTGAGCGGAGATGCGAGATGCGACACCATACAATGGACCGAACATAACGTACAGAAAGAAATAATTGCTACATACTGGCTGACATTACTATGATCAAGACACGAAAATTAGTTAATAAAATTTTCTCCTAGCACGAAGTGAGGTTGCAAGCAAATGACTTACATAGACTTGAGATCATCCAATGTAGCATAAGAGGCCATTCAACTTGAACTCCCTATCTCTCGGTTGCAGGCTTTGTAGGCGACGTTGGAAGTTGGATAAATGTGGGATGGCTAGTTGTAGCGACGAGGCCCCTATTATACCCCAACCATCGTTATGATGGTTGAATTTCCAATCAAGTAACAATCAAGTACCCGTCTAACTTATTCCATGATTCGTTTCAGTTCAACTGATCAGGCGTTGGTCAACCTTAATTATCAGACTCCGAGATCTGTTTGAAAGATAGCAAGGGGATTGATGCGTTGTTTGTGATGAACCATGCTTTCGAGAAACGCGCGCGCGCTCTGATATCCAGACGGTGGAGGTTGTTTGCATTCACCGCCGAGAAGCGTAAACGTTGTGTTGTTCACAGGAGAAGGACCATGACAACGGGAGAGATCCGTGTGCAGATCCTGTTGATAATCGTGACCCTAGTGTGACAACGGCTATCAATGTTCGAGATGGCACACGGGAGAGCTTAGGGTAGCGAACGCAAGCACAATAAGTTGCTCTGAATTCACTGGGGGAAATCGAAGTACAAAAGGGCCGCTATTTATACGTTTACAGATCGTTGGAATATAAAAGGGAACGTGAATAATACACCATTGGGAGTAACGCTAGAGTCCGTAAATAGTCGTAAGTCGTGACTTCATAAGGTAGGTACAAAAAGGGGAAGTGATCTCTTTTAGAATATACACGACGAAGGGTAAAAAGATACTATCCCAATCCAGGAGTTTGAAACTTTATTGATTACCTTAACTTTCCTCCGCGACGAATAATCCCCTGCCCTCCAAAATTTCAGGGAATGTATGTTTTTTTGTCTTCTATAAGAATATGTACTTTATTTTATTTTATGTTAAGCGCAGAGCACAGCGGAAGCTTCCCGGACCCCAAAAAGGTGTAATGACCAGGAGTTTGAAATTTTTGATGCAGAGGGATGGGAGACGACTTCTCCCTTAAAAATTTGATGACCCTAGAGAGCTAATGGAAACTGAGATGCATAGAAAATTTCAGATGGAGAGACTGAGAATTGAGGGAGGAAAACCGAATTTTAAACTCCTGGAATTTTCAAACTCCTGGATTGGGATAGTAGGATAAAAACAAAGATAAGATCGTGTTCGTCACACCTAGTTTTAAGTCACGAGGCGAGCTTGAGCGACACTGTACCCCGTCCGAGAGCGAGAAAACAACCAACTTCAAGACCGCCAATCCTTACAATGTCAGTGAGAAGCCATGTATCGAAGAACCTCGAGTCCTCGAACCTGAAAATACGAAAAGAAACAATGGCCCGATGAGTGTGAATTGCAAGACCAGAATTGTCGGGTGCATGTCAGATGGGCCATCAAACTGACCTGAGTCAGCGTTCCGTCCGCTAAAGTCTAATTTCTAGAGTGAAAAATCCACCAAGTACAGGAATAGCTAAAACAGCGAGCCTGACGGAGATTCTGTGTCGTTCTAGTCACGACTAGATGTATATGAAGACGTTCAATAATTTTCTCGGCGCCTGCGTGGGCTTCCAGTGGTATCAACACGAAGAGAAACGGCCGTTAGTGAGCCACAAGAGAGCCACAAAAACTTTGGCCAAAAAAATGAGATGATTCTCGGGGAATTAATATTTAACCTGATCTGGAAGAACCAACTGCTGCTAATGTGTCATGGAGACACCAGTTTCAAAGGGCGGGATCGGTAGTTTTGGAAGTAGTACTAGTTAGGCTGTAGCCTGATGTAGATGGGCCATAGTTACGGTTCATCGATAATCAAGAGATTAATCTGTGCTTACAGATAACAGACAGGTATCAACCCCACAATTAGGTT
>Ga0307517_10009798_pt1 | contig 13515 bp, 11 predicted proteins | sample 23_EM_MG_FD_194515 | JGI IMG/M metagenome (GOLD analysis project Ga0307517, IMG submission 194515) | Populus trichocarpa ectomycorrhiza microbial communities from riparian zone in the Pacific Northwest, United States - 23_EM | ecosystem: Host-associated > Plants > Roots > Unclassified | place...
CACAGGTTGCAGGGTGACAAATGGGGTGACGTCATGCGTCGTCTCGCGTAACGAACAGTTTGACTGCCGTGACCATTAGAGAAGCTCCCGGGTATGAATAATCGAGGAGGCAGATGGAGGGGGGGGGCGTGAATTATCTTGCCACAATGGCCAATTGGCTCCCTTTTGTTCCAGAACACGGGTCCTCTGGATCCGCACCATGCTTCCAGACGCATTGCGTCCAACAGGCAAGGTACAGAGCGCACGACGATGGCCATGATGCCGGTAACAGGAGGAAAGCGAGAAGAGTGGATCTTATCCAGAAGGGGAGAGGTACATAACGCCCTTACTCGATGAGTTGGAAGCCAAAATAGTTACACCCATTTTACCACAGGCGGCAGAGGTCATGCATGGCGGGCTAGAATTTTGCGGGGAGCGTTTTGAGCCACCAAGAAAACGAATCAACGTCAATGGTCCCCAGTCGGGCCGCGCAGGCAGTACGAACCGCAATTCTCCCTCTACGTAGACAAGATAACCGGAACATGCCGTGGTACTTTCAACACAACACATGCGCAATATTGGACAGGAACAAGAGGGACAAGGACAAGGAACTTTGCACGCCCCTGTTGCGAAAAATATTCGGAGAATTCTGGGGGTCAAAGTGCTTGTACTCCGGGGACAAACATTTACAGTGGCAACCAGGCGCTTCGAATATACCATCTTTGGCCTGAAAAGACGACGCAAGTGTTGTCTTCTTTTGTGCAGATTCGACCGTTAGGATCCAGTGGCTACAGCCGACATTAGATGATCGCTGGAGATCCCATATCGAGAATCATTCTGAATATAGTGAGGTAGATCACGGTAGAGTTGAGAATCATCAAGGTCCCGTTAGAGTGAGGATCGACCAAAGATCATGATAATCATCTTACCATCTATACAGCCTAGAATTGAGCCTTCTTACGGGGACGCACCAGGGCATCGAACACGTACAGACGGCCTTCCAACCAAAGTGGTATCCTCTCTGAGAGGGTTTATGTAAGTTCATGGTTCAGGGCCGAAGGAGGAATTGATCTCACCAAGCCCAGGCGGGTTACGGGAATGTTTGCTCCTGGTTTTAAAAATATTTCGAGTCCATGTGAAGGCTGCCGTTGAATAGACGAAACTGGTGCTGTCACGATCGGCTATGAATTGAGCCAAGATATGTCACCACTAAGCTCGGAAGATGAGAGAAGAGCGTAATTCCTCACCACAATATGCAAGTGATCGATAGGAAGATGGGGTCCCACGACCTCTTCCAAGGCTCAATAGAACTCCTGGAAACTGCCGGTTCAAGTCCCAGCAGTCGTTGCTCTTTCTTCTTTCGCCCCAATCTTCGGAGACGGCCGACTGAGATAGGCAGCCGGGATTTGATACGAACAGATTCTTGTACGCAAAGTCCCGTCTCCTCGGCGGGCAGTCAGTCGGACCAATGAGGGCTACCGCTACTGTCAGCTAGCGCCTATTGCGATCCATGTTAGGTTGTCGGTCGGATAGGGTGCATCCCCCCTCCTAAGGCTGAACCCCCACACTACACCCATTTGTTCGGGGTCAAGCACATGCTGCGCATTGACAGTTGATGCCGTGCAGACTCCCCCTCATACATCCTAAAATGGGTAGTACACTAGAATCACAACGGACGGTTAGGGCAGCGGTTAAGCCCTCTGATGAGCCCCTTCGCAAGGGCGAAACCGTTAGACCCCTGACCTTACAGTAATGACGAATAAGTCGCAGACTGAGGGATACCGAAATATTTTGCTAAATTCGGACGAGTTTTTGGCCACGCGGCACTCCATCAAGGGGAGAGGTGAACTGAGGTGAGGATCCAGAATGATAGAGGTACCTTCGCACGCGCACCAGTTATACAACCAAAACAGGTTCTCCCTCCACCTCAGCGAGTGCACAGCGACCATCACTGTAAACGGGTTGCGTATTCTCGGAAGATCTGATGGACAGCTTGGAGTGAGAAGAGACCGGTGAGGGGTAACCAAAGACAGCGCACATTGTCACCCCTGGGAGAAAACAGTAATGGCAAAGAAGACAATTGTCCCAGCCCGACGGAGACGGAGGGAGGGGAAAGCTCATCGTCACTCGAAACGCACAGTGTCAATCATGTGTTCCTCACGGAGGGAATCCCGCACGGCTGTTCCACCTACAAGTTGACAGCGCTCATTGCCAACCTCGATTCCAATGTCCCCTAACATCTCAGTCTTGTGTCCGTGACTTTTTCCTATCCCTTCCGGACCTTCAGAAGCTAACCATTCATCTTCCCCGAAATCGAAACAAAGCGATGTTGGCGCACGCCGTAACTGTCCGCCGACAGAACGGAGGCGCAAGGTCACGTGGCATGTCAGCCCCCAGACCATCAGAAATGACCCCTTCAGACCTGAGCTGGTAACCAACACTGTGAGATCCGAACGATAAATTCCCACTTTTCTAATGCATTGAATATTTGGCAACCGAGGGGTGTGAAATTTGATGCTGCGGGGCGTGGGAAGGATGGAGGGAGAACGATCTCGAAACTCTCCAGAGTGACCTCAGGTCCGGCACCACGGATTCCGAACAGTCACCAAATGTGGATGTGCGCAGAAGGATCTAGAAAGTGGGTAGGAGAGTATATAGGGGGGGGGACTGTGGGTGGTGTGAGGATACGCAGTCCAATATGTCCCACTGTAGGGGCCCCGTCGACCAACGTTCGCCGCCATCCACAGCCACCCTAGTTACACCGGGGAGCGGGCGTTCACCGAATAGGGATACTCAAGTGTTGCGGATGGTAAGAAGCCCAGGGTGCACCCGAGGACTGTACAGCGGCCCCTCCCCACGGGGTGGCAATTCTGAAGTGCGGTTAATCGCTAGGTACCCGGGTCGGGTCACGCACCTGGCGAAAATTGAAACGCCGCGTGACTCAGTAACGTGCAGAGCGAGATAGGCATAAAGAAACGGCATGCGCGCCCGATGTAAATTAGCTTGCAGGGCGCCTTCTATTCTGAAGGTGATCGATGCATTGTATGGGCTCGTATGTCGGCATTTCCATAAGCCAGGAGAACACATGCGCCTATCGATGCCCCGTGCCTAGCTCGTTTCACGGGCGACAAAATCGAGTCAGGCAGAAATGCAGCCACTGTAGGTCCGGAAAGGCGCAGGGGGGGATGGGGCGACCAAAATAACGAAGGGACTGTTTCCGGCCCGACTCCTGAAGCTTCGAATGAAGATGAAGGTAGGCCAGAAGAATTGGATGGAACACGGTCCGAGAGTTGAGCGGCGAGGTGGCCAAAAGAACAAAAATGAAGATCATAAACGCCACTCATTTCCTTGGCCCGTTGAAAGTCGAGGCATTCGCGACACCCCAGAGTGCTCGGCACAGTGTCCCGTGCATGCGAGGGGTTTGATCAGCTCAGTGTCCAATACCTCGTCGAATATATTGGGGGAGGATCGCCGGTGTGCACTCCCTACCCCTATCATCCGGCCCATGTTTCTCGCGGGGGATTGGAGCCCGCCAACGAAAGATGGACGATAAGAAACCACGAGTCGCCTCATCGATGCCGCGTGGATTTGAAAAAGGGATTGAGGATGGTATCTGAAATTCGAGGGGGGCGTGGGCTGGTCATTCGCTCGCTCGTGATGAAGCTATTTGCGGAAAATATGAGGTCCAACGGGAGAATAAAGCGACCTAGCGATCGGTGCAGATAATCAGCTGGCGATGCACGGGAAATTTTACCTACCAATGTCGCAGACCACCCTGAGGCTGTACGTGATGGGATAAGTGAAAGAGCGCGAAATTAAGGAATGAAATGGTCCGCCGGATAAGCAGACACAAAGGAGAAGGTGCTTGAAAAACAGGAGCCCTTGGGCTGCCACGGAGTTCGGAGATCGAAAAACTGAGTCTTTGGGCGGAGCAAGAAATCGTCTTCCCAAACATCTCTGGGTATGAAACAGGTCATCCCTCGTTCTGCCTCGCGCGCCCCTGCCTGTCCTGGCTGCAATGTCGCTGGAATTAAGAGAGATCAGCGGCCTATCGCGAGCACGATGCGTGGACTCCATTCCCCTAAGAGGCGGGTCGTAGCGCGTAAACACGGATCCCCTGACATATCAACGTCTGTCTTGCCGTCTGTCTTGCCAGGATCAGAAGGTAATTAAACTGGTTTCGGATCCCCGAGGGTCCCATAAGCCCGGGAAAAATCCGATAATCGGAAATCGATGAACTGCCCCAGGGGTGCATGAGAACGCGTTGCGGTCCAAACGAATGGTCTCGTATAAAAGCGAGTGGCGTTTTCTTTCGGCTCCAGTGACCCAGGTCGCTCCGGCAAGCCTTCTCCCTCCCAACGAGCCCCGCCAACGGTTATCCTCTCGTCTCGTCGTTCGGTTTTCTGCAAGAGCCAGGCGCGCCACTCCCAGGTACCCCCCAGTGCTTCCCCGATGATTCGCCACCAACCACCGAGTTACGCTACAGCGACAACGACATACCAGTCCTGCGGTTTGGGCTACAGGTCGTTCCATCTATCAAGCTTGCAGCTCTTCCGCGCTCATGAACAGTGCCAGTTCCCACACCTGACACGGCCAGGCAGTGTGCTCAGGTACTTCCATGAGAAGGGAAGAGTTGCGAGATTGAACCCGGACGTCCCGTGTGACCCATCTGTGGTTCCCAAGCCTTGAACACTTAAAAGATCATTCTCCCAGCGTTGAACTAGATCGTACACTGCGTGGGGTCCTAAGGGGATGAAGGTGAGACATGAGGCCTTCGTTTGCTGTCCCTGGTCCTGATTCCTGGCGCAGATCAAAGCGGAAGACGTCACCCTAGCTTCATCCTGAATTTCAAGCAGCAAAGTTTACCCCACACTTTGGAAAAGTACGGTTTGCGGAAGTGACCTCATCCAACCCAGCTCGCCAAAGCGGTCCTCAGGTGATCCAGACCCCTTCGGTGTGTGGCGCCGACCGCTGGTGTCGTGCGGAAGGAGGAGAAATGTGAGTTTGAGTTCCGTTCCATCACCCGCGTTAATGAGATGGTCGCAGATCTCCTCCATTTTGTGTGGCGCGTGTACAATGGGGATGTCTCTAGCCAAAGTTCCGCGCTGTGTCCCTCGAATTCTCGTCGTCGATGGTGGCCAGATTCTGGGAGTGCTATCATGAGAACGGGGTTTGTGGGTCAACTCAATCGTGGCATTCCCTACCCGCATCGATCGTCTGGAAGCCAAATGCATTTTCTAGTGCCCACAAGACAACTTCCCCCAATCTGCATTGTTTCCTAGTCCATGCCACCACCTCTTCTCAACGTTGAGTGTCGTCCGGGGTTCCCCGTCCTTAAAATTTCTTCCGATCACCTCGTCTTCCCATGACTGTTCGGAGGTTGACATTTTGACATAAAGGTTTTTGCCGTCGCAATATTGTATGTAACAGACGCCAAGATGTCATTCACGCCGTTTTCGTGGGACCTTGTATTGAAACATAGACACAAAACACACAGACAACGAGAGCAGAACTACTGTCATACCAGCGACAAATGAAATTATCTATGAGACGCCGACCGATCCAGCCCAGAACATCCCTCATGGGACTCTGAGCTCCATCCCGCAGGGACAACTATTCAAAGTTGTCATGTGCGGAATAATCGGTTCAGTTTGCGAAAAATGTTTTGGCGACGATTTGGCTGGGTTACCTCCGGCTCGGGTTCGGGGGCACCCGCGAAACAACCACGCGAGACGAGTGTGGAGGGAACCTGGCTCCGAGATTCGGTCCGTCCACCCGAGCGCACTCCATTCACCACGGGCGCTATTGACGAACCCAAACATGATACAATGCAGGAGACGCTCCAACGGCGGTCTCTGCTGCCCCAACATTCTTGCATCATCCTCCAGATACCATCAGTGAGACCAAGGTCCAGGCTATCCTGGGGTCGGTTGGGCCTAGAGCCTGACATCACCCGCAGAATTACCGTTTCGTCACGGTACCCTTCGAATGGGAGTAACCCAGAAAACGTCTGGATGAAAACACGTCACATAACCGGAGGTAGGTGGACATATGCATACAACGATGGGCGCATACCTCATACATCAGCATCGCGAGGGCGTAAACGTCCGATTCTTTTGAACGAACACGGTCGTCTAGTCCGAACTCTTCCGGAAGGATGAGTTCCGGAGCGAGCCACCGTATCGAGAAAGCATGACCTTCCTCAACGGCTGGAAATACCCTCGCACCAGGCTCTGACGCCGGGAGGAAAGACGACGATCCAAAATCCGCGAGACGGGCGGAGTGGTTGCCGTCAATGAGAACGTTGAACTAGAGGATGCTTCAACGCCAGAAGTTATGGAATCAGACGAAACTCGTACGCTTTTGAGGTCTCCGTGAATGTAGTCCAGTCCGTGCATATACTCCAACCCTCTGGAAGCGTCGAACAACTGAGTGATATGTGAGACAAATAGTGCTGCTCCACGAGGGATGCTCTCACCAATGCCAGTCTGGAAGCGTATGGAAAGTGGCGGAGGTACTCTCTCAGGTTTCCGTACTCCATCCACGCCGATACTGCTGCGAGGGGGAAAGTCGTCGTGTCAATTCCAAGGAACGGTAGGATGTTGGGGTGCGACAATCTTCCCCAGATAAGAACCTCGTGGTAGAATTGCTGATCCCCTCAATCCCAGTGAGTAAACATGGGACTCCTTCGCTGGCGTGTGCTCACCTCCTGACTGCGGGCCATGGGCACTGTCGTGTAGAGTCGAGTGACCTTGACTGCGACCGGGCGGCGATTAACCTCACCACGCCAGACGTCTGCGGAGCCACCATAGTCATTGGGACCGTCCTCAACCACGGTGAGGTTGCCGATGTTAGGGTACCTCGATGGAAGTATGCCATAGGTGCCGCATACTTTGACAAGGGCTAGCGAGCACTTCCACCTCAAGAGAGGGTCCGGTGTCGAGGACGACAAAACCTGAATGCTCGATTGTAAGTCTGCTGGGCACGGCCAGGAGAACGTGACCATACCTTGTCCAACACGTCGATGATTGAGGACATAAAGCTGCCCTCGACCGTCGTTCCAAGCATCGCTTCAGCAAGTGAGTGGATGTGTTGATCCATGGTTTGTTGAACGGGGGACGGGGAGAGGGCGGGGAGAGTAGCACGGTTCTTGAGACGTCTTAAACAATCCTCCCTTGAGGCACCCCAACGAGACGTCACCCTCCGAGTCGCTCATTGTGGAGATTGCCGAACTCATAAGAACGGAGAAATGCGAACAGCCTTCGTGGCCCTCGGGCAGGAGGCAAGAGCGGGGTTGACCATTACGGGTACGTGGCGGCAGATGACGCGAAACACGAGATCCCATGTACTTGGAAAGGTGTTGGCCACATACTCACGCTCATAAAGGGTAGAATTTTGAATAGATCTGTTGGCTGGGATGTTCCGCGGCGCGCCATTGATAATTGACCGACGACACTGCACAAGGTATCGAATGATGTCAAATTTAGGTGGGGTCGGATCCCCTTACGCATGTCAGTAGCGCACATCGCCTTCCTCGGTAGTAACCGAAGATACAAACCCACCCCTGTCCTCGAGGCTCAAGGATTGTTAACTATTCAGGGCACTCAATGAAAGGCTTCAATCATGGCTGAACTCACGGATTTGGTACCTTTAATGGGGTTGCGAGCCGATGAACCCGCGGTTAGCCCGAGCACTCCAGGGGTCCACCGACGTCACCAGCATTGCAAACAAAGAGAACCGGAACTTTGCGAGAGCGAGATATGCGCTCGCTTCTCGGAGCGAACCGCCGGCGTTTAGTGCTCGGTAACAAGATTATCACGGCGATGCTTTCGACGAGGTCATATTGTTGGCAAGCACTGCCGTCATTGAGTGGAAGTCAAAGCGCTGAAGTTGTGGATGGGAGTGGTCGGCAATATCCGCGGGAATCCAGGGCAGGTGCTTAGGCCAAATCACCGGCCATCCCCGGGATCTTCGCATGCATTCAATAAACGCCCACAAAGCGCTCGCCCCGGTCATCTCCGGTACCTCCCCATACCAGTCGCTCCGGGGATTTCCCGAGGCACGAACCACGCGGTCACGACTCCGCTGGTGCTCGGCACGCGATAATAGGGTTTGTACCAGGTGCTCTGCACGGAGTTTCCCACTGAATGCAAAGTTATGCGGACTCTCATAAGATGATCAACGGGGACTTGCACCGCAGTCGAATTCGAAATCCGCACACGCCCCGCCCATCCTCCTTGAAAACATCAAAAAAACGGCCCACGTAATTCCTGCCCACACACGACAGAAGTGACCATCAAGCCGCAACCGTGAGAGACGGAAACAGTGGGACCAATTTTCCCCTGGCTTACGGCAGTTTAGGCGGTTGTGAACAGTGCGGGGTGTGCCATTTCTAAGCAAAAATGACAATTAAAAACCATCTGCGGCCGCCGTTTTTTGAAGGGACCCTCGGCATCCGAAAACACGCCTCAGAGACAGGTAGAACACGTCGTAGAAGTGGGTATTCAGGTTAGAAGGATAACGCTTAATGACAACCGACACACGTGACCCAACACGCAACACCGAAAGTACAAATTGCAAATCGGGAGCGGCCCCGGGAGCAGGGGAGAAATGGATCTCAACCCCCCTACGGCTCGAAAACGCCAGCGTTCATCAGCGCAGACCAAACAGAAGGTCTCGCCCTCCGACGCACCCAGTCGCGCTCATGCGACCGTCGTGTTACGTCCGCCGATGCGACCGAGAACGAATATTCAGGGGAGCGATCGGCTTGCCAAGCAGGCCCAAGGTAATGCGAACCGGGAGATCCGTGGCCGGAATCTTCTCTGGTCGCCACTGGCGGATGTGCGCCTTGTGCATCCTCCATTTCCCAATACAGTCATCCGCTAAGTACTCCTCCTCAATTCGGACTTTCTCACCGGCCCCTTCATTTTCTGCGGCCTGTTTGGTTTTTCTCTGGGGCGCCTTGGCTCACGAGTTTTTGTGGTCTTCCACCTCCTATGGAAAAGTTTATATGCAAACCCGTCTATCCCGCGCGTTTGTGCGCAGCGGCGCCTATTCTAAACTATTCTAAACATTCTGCGAATTGTTTATCTCGTCCATAGCGAGAGTACTTCTTGGCAGGGGACAAACATATGTAAACAGTCATGTCCGCCCCGCACGTATCCGAACCGTATCCGTTGTTGTCGCCCTCGAGATGGTAACTCCGATCAGACAAGGGTTTAGGCCCAGGTACAAATGTTCCTTAGCGCGGCGTATGGACCCGGTATCCCCCTCTCCTCCCCTACCACCCAGCCGGAGCCTAAAAGGCATTACTGGAAACACAATCCAAAAACCAGGTGAGTAAAGAAACCACAAACTTAGAGCCACTGGTTTCCCAACTGAACTTAACCCCCATAATCGAATTTAGGCTACTACAGCACTCGCTCCCCTTCTCGCTCGCCCCAGTCTCCCCACCACACAATAAAAGCCCGAGTCAGCTCACAAGGCAATTACTCTAGCCACCTACTAGAGCCGGAACGAACGAGCAATGGTACACATCCCAGCGGAGATTTTCGGCAGGATCGCTGTCCTCCTTGCGAGGGGTGACCTCGCGAACCTTTCCCGCGTTTGTCCCGCTTCCCAAGGAGAGTCCAACCGTCTGCTCTACCACGATGTCGACTTCTCGGCTCTCCCTGTCGATTTTCTTGGAAGGGACCCAGTGTCCAGACGAGCCAGCGACAGACCCATCGACATCTTCTTCGCCACAATCTCCTCTTCCCCCGCACACGCACTTCTAGTGAAATCTTTTGCGTTCCGGCTTCCCTACAAATCAGCGAGAGGGGTCGATCCTCAAAGGGCACTACAGGCAATGACAAACCTTCGTCGGTTGGCCGTCGTTTCCGTCCTCTTCGATGACTCGTTCCCCTCGTTCCTACACGGCTGTACCACGGGGCTCCGCGAGTTAGATGTGGGGTTTCCCTTGAACGATGACCTTATCGCATTCCTTTCCCGGAGATCGGAGATCCATCAGGTGATGATCGGGAAAGAGAAGATGCCATGCGAGATGGAGACGGATTCGTACAAGAATCTGCTTTCGGGCCGGAAGCATTACCTCCCGGGAGTAATGAAACTGCGGGCCATCGAGGGCGCAATCCCCCTCGCACTATCATGCCCATCGTTGACGGAATTGGACATCGTTATTTCCGAACTTCAGGACTTTTCCTCGGTCATGGAGGTTATGACGCTCGTAGGAAAGCAGCTCACTCGCCTTCGTTGCCAACGAAGCTTGTACTACGGCAGCGATGTCATCTTCCAGCACCTCTCATCACTCGCGGAGGCTACACCTAACCTGCAAGCTCTGGATATTCTCGAACATTTTTGTGGCGGTTGGGGAAACCCACCGTGTGTTCAGGTGAACAGCTTCCAAATTACTACCATCCCGTTGACTTACTCTCCATCCCCCCCGCCCAGTACCTCTCCGACGTGGAGACCCTGGCCCTCGAGGAGAAGTGGACAAAACTTAGGACGATCGGCTGGATGTCACACCTATCCTGTCATGATCATCTCGTATATTGGAAAGGGGCGAGACTCTGCGACCGTATCTTCGAGTCGCTACCGTCCGTCGTTGCCCTAAAGTACACGGAGGACTGCCTCCTAGAGGTCAACTCGTCTGTTACGTTTTCGTATCAGCGTGTGGAGCCCACGGGGGTAGAATGGAGGGACGTGTTCCGTGGGGTTTCCAAGCCTCTGCAAGTAAATTGATTCAACTCTTTCAACTCTGGGACTCTCTCTGCTTCACAGTACCTCATCTTCCTTATCGCTCCCTAATGCTCCCATGACCCATTTTATTTTTATCTGTGTGGATCCGTTCGATATATGTTCTCAAAATACCTCCCTGTGACTTCTACTAGATTTCCTTTTATCTACTTAAATGTACTCACATGCAATCCGTTTCAGCACTACTTTTCAGGATGGCGACGAGGTCTACTACCTCACGATCGATGCCGTCGGATGACATCAGTGGCACCCGCAGTAATCTCATCCCCCGTCTACACTGGAACAAAGACGATAACGTTGGCGACAATTGACATAGTGTTACAAGTATACGGATGTAAGATTACAGGATTACGAGCCAACGCCCTTCGCCACCAGCTCTTCTGCGATATCCACGGCTCTCTTGAACTTCGCCTTGTGTTCATCGGTGGCTTGCACGGTGCTGAGTCCTCCACATCCCTGCGGGCCGACATTGCGCCACTCCAAATCGTCGCTACCCCACATGATACTGATGCCCAATCCATAGATGTCCTCGCTACCTACAGGGTCTTCCGTTGGGATGGTCTTGAGGATAGATTGGAGTTCCTTGACAAGCGCATCAACAGAAGCATCTTTTGGCACACTGGTTTGAGCGAGATTGGAGGAGGATGAGGTGATCTGGAGGAAGTTTGTTTCGGGGGTGCACGAGACAGACTTGATAGCCGTGGGGTCCGGGGGTGCGAAACCGCCGGTCACACCTGTGGGTAACTCATTAAGTACAAACCTCCTGGCTTACATGGCTCCTCTTACCGTGCTGTACTTGGAGGTAGAACTGCTTTGGGACTGACATCGTCGATTGAGATATGGTTGTTATCAGATGAGTGGCGTAATCCAGACTGGTGCGGGCGGCCTAACCGTGGGAAATCCATGATCAGACTCAGTAGAATGGGACCGCCGCGATTGACCTTCTCCACCTCACCCTTACCTTCTTCCTCTCCTTCGTCCTCCCACTTGAATCCACGGCTTGGCTCTTTGACCTTGCAACGGGGTGACGCTGCAACAACTACGATAAAGATCGACACACCCGGTCTGCTCACTACCGCGTCAAGAGGACTTATACCGCACCTCTCTCGTGACCATGTCAATGCGACGGCTGCCATTAGATGGGTTAATATACCTTTCGAAACCTTGTAGGTCGCGAACGATTGGTAACTTATCATGATGAAATGACCCTCTCGTTAGCCTAGAACGCGTACCATCAGTACCGACAACCGTTAAAAATTCCCCACATCCGTTGCACGATTTCCTCAAGTATGACACATCGAAGCACATCGTATGTCTGCAGGCGAGGGACCCCGGCGACAGCAGGGATATGCCCTCAAATGGAAAGGGCTATCTCTCCGTACGGTGTATTCGGGGTGTACGAAAGGTCCGTCCCTCCAAACAGACACGGTGGTCGACAATCGAGCTAAATCTTCGCCAGCTTTTCATCTCTGATTGGAATTCATACACCTCCTCCACGCACCCTGACGTTTTCGTAGCTCTTTCGGACATACCTTTTACACCCCCGCCCCACTCTCAAAAACGTACCAACAAGTCCCTGGAGCGCTCGACTCAGTGGCTACTCGATATCCTTACCCCTGTACCCCATAACCCGGAAGATAGGCCAAACTTGTTGGTCCACCTGGCCGGAGGAATTAACCCGTCCGCTCGTCAAGCCTTCTCCCAGGCTCTCACCGAAACACTCTTCGGCCCAGAAGCTGATCAGGCCAAGCCATTAAGAAACCTCGACGATGCTATAACAGGGTATACCTTCGACCTCGTCCCACTAAGGAAGGCCTTGAAGTATGATATGGAAGCGGACCATACCCTGGTGCACCTCATTCAAACGTCTCTCCAACCACTTCCATTCGGAAAACTACGTATTGCAAATTCCGTCCGTGGGCCTCAAGATGTCCTGCGGCTCATATCTAATACTGGCATAGATTTGTTCGACTCCCAGTGGGCCGTAGATTTGGCTACCTTTGGTGTCGCTCTGGATTTCACCTTCCCTATTCATACGTTGCCAACAGGTCCTCCCCCTGCAATGACGAGGGACAACGGAAAAACCGATATTGGGCACAACCTCTATGATGGGAAGTACGCGGGAGACTTTAACCGGCTCTCGACATTATTCCTGGACGGTCAATCCAACTCCTCCATCCCCGTCCTCACCCCTGCAGATGACACGTGTACAGAGCGGCGATGGTGCCCGTGTGTAGCGTGTTCGCCCATGTCCCCTCGAATACAGTTGAAACACAGTAAAGCCGACGAACACACCCCGGATCCGTCTGCTTCTCCCGAATTTCAACCAGCATACACCAGGGCCTACATTCACCACCTACTTCATACGCACGAAATGTCCGCCCACGCCCTGCTCACTACACATAATCTCGCTGTGGTTGACCGGTTCTTTGCTGACATTCGGGTCACTCTCGCGAAAGATGGTATCGATAAGTTTAGAGAAGGGGTTCAGAGGTTCAAGGACTGGTATGACAACGATGAAGTAACTGATGGTGTCACCCAGGATTCTGACAAAGTCGAGCTCGTTGGAGGTACGATGGGAAGGGAGGCAAAGAGCAATTGGGCAACCGTTGATAAGGCCAGAGGGAAGGGGAGAATAGCAAGGGAGAAGGAGAAGAGTGGTGTCGCAGCGTTGGAAGAGGCAGAGGTCGTTTAGTTTCTTCTGAATTTGGCTGTCCTCTGCACGGCCCCGCATCAGGTCCAGGCCCAGGCCGGGGGGGGGGGGGGGGGGGGAAAGGTAAA
>Ga0307517_10009799_pt1 | contig 13514 bp, 8 predicted proteins | sample 23_EM_MG_FD_194515 | JGI IMG/M metagenome (GOLD analysis project Ga0307517, IMG submission 194515) | Populus trichocarpa ectomycorrhiza microbial communities from riparian zone in the Pacific Northwest, United States - 23_EM | ecosystem: Host-associated > Plants > Roots > Unclassified | place...
ACACCTTGCTACCATGACAAGAACAAGGCCTCTCTCTTACAGATACATCTGTTGATGTCTCCCTCCATAACCAATCACTTTCCTCTCTCTTACAACAGCATTTGCTGGGCGAGGTTGGTGGTGACGATAATAAGAATAGGAATTATATATACTTAAATAAGGAGATTAATGACTTGTTCTAAAGTGATTATGCCTTCAATTACTATTGTCTCGCCACCCATTTCTCATCCCCTTCATGTTTTTTGTTGGCCCTTATCCCTTTGTGCATTTGTACCTTTTATTTATTTTATTTTCTTGCCGTTTCAATAGGGAAGTCAATAGGGCACGTTTTATTTTTGTCATCTCCTCCAATAATAATTCAAGTTAAATTCTTCAAAAGAAAAAAAAAACTAATTTCATCTCGCCTCCATTACCATACCATCATTATTGGACCGTTTTAGAGTTGCGGGGCAACTTATTTTTCATTAAAATTTAATATTTTTTAGTATTTATTAATCTTAATGAATTTGAAAAGATAAAAAATATTATTTTGATAAATTTATAAACAAAAAAAATACTTTAAATGCATCCAAACCGTGCTAGTAATGATAAACATGAGTTGCGGGGCAACTTATTTTTCATTAAAATTTGATATGTTTTAGTATTTATTGATCGTAATGAATTTAAAAAGATAAAAAATATTATTTTAATAACTTTATAAACAAAAAAATACTTTAAACACATCCAAACCGCGCTAGTAATAATAAACATGTTTAATTTGCACTTGATCTCTAACTATATTGTTGCCATAATTATTGAAACCCATTTTTAGCTCCTTTGATTTGGTCACCCACCGTATATCATTTTTTTATGACATGAAAACCGCACCAGCACCCTTGATTTTACTCACATGAAGGCTGGAAACCGTATAGGTATATGAGGTGGGTTTTTCATCTTCATCCATGCTTATCCCTATACAAGAATAATCAAGATAGAGAGAGAGAGAGATAAACATAGTTTATACAATGATAATCTCTCTTTTATCTTTGTTAATTAAATAGGGTTTAGTGTTAAAGGGCCTCCTCCTATTTTGTTATTTCATTTTGCATCTCCCTCTCTCTCCCTCTCTCTCTCACTGTAGGTAAGTCTTTTTCTTTTTTATTATTTTATTTCCTTAAAATCTCCTGTGCTTATACAATTTTAAAAATCTCTGCTATCTGCATCTGGGTTTCTATTCTTTTACTATATCAAACACAGTAGCCTAAGAACCATGAAAAGTAATTAAATACATTGTTAATTCACATTAAATTAAGCACCAAAACAAATAAAAAAACCCATTATTGTATTATTTCTATTTTATTTGTTTTATATAGGCATATTTCTGTCCTCCATTAAAGAAGAAATCAAGTGAGTTTTGGTCCTTGAATCTTGATTTTGAAATTCAAAGATGGGTCTTTTAAGCAAAGGTGGGATTTGTTCCTTCTTGGGCTTGCTTTCTTTGATTGATAGACAACTACCCCACAGAACCCCACCTTGGCTCTGTAACACTGTGTCAGATAACTGCAACAGATAACAAAAAGAAACTAGAGGATAGCATTACATGTACTAACATAATAAGATATTCATATATATATATATATATATATATATATATATATATATATATATATATATATATTCATGTACATTCATTTATGCAAGCGACCAGACCAGCATATCTTTAGAATGTCAGGCAAGGAAATAGCTGCTGCTTGGGTAGCATTATAGGCCTGTACATCTGAGAAAAAGCTAAGACTTTTTGGTATCTGCGTGTATTTATTATTACTAGAGCCCATAGGGGTGTCACCTTTTTGGTCTCTGTGTAAGCGTTTTGAAAAGTCTGAAATCTGAGCTTTGAGCTTTGATGGTCTTTTTGTTACATCCATCATGGCCTTGACAGCTATCATAATGTACCTGTCACTTGCCTTGGGCTTTGTATTGCATCAACTGAGGTTGTTGTTCATGAACATCAAATTAAGTTTCTTATGATTCATTACTGTAGTATTGTTTTTAAATTCTATTCTCAACTGCTATCTGCATGTTGATTTTAATGTTTAATAAATTCTGCTCTATTTTTTCCTTAAAAGGGTTTTCCAGCATCTCTCGAAACCATGGCCTTTCTTTAAAGTTTAACCTTTTGGATTTTGCACGGGATAAAGCTGTGCTTTTTGGCAATATCCTTGATGAGTTCCTTTTTATTCCTTCTTCTGCATGCTTTTACTTTCACCTGCAAGTTCTGTTTGTTTGTTGATCTCTTTGAACTCTTTCTTCTTTGTGCAGTCACTTTTCATAGTTAGATTTTTTACTTGAACTTGTCTCTTGTGAGGTGTGTGAATAGGACAATTTCTAATGGTTTTATAGGGAAGGACAAACTGATGTGGGGTTGCTGAAATGGAGTTGGCGATGGCATCGACTTCTTGTGCCAAGCAGAGTCCAACGCTTATGAAAGAACCAGTTATGAACTATGTTCAATATCCAGCACCTGGGGCCACATATGAGGATGTTATAGTTAGTCCTAAACTCTTTATGGAAACTTTGGAGAAGTTCCATGCTGCCATGGGAACCAAGTTCATGTAAGCTTCTTCGCATTGGTGTTTAGCATTATTTCAACTTATGGATTTTGCGTTTTGATGGTCTACCGTATGTAATTTTGGACGCCGTGTTTATGCTGCAGGATCAAATGTATGCGCTAGTACTCTTATCAACATTTCTTTTTCTCTGCTCTTTGTGTTCATGTTAGACGGTCCTGTTCCTATAATTTTATCAACAATAGTTTTCAAATAATGATATCAATGCTACCTGCAAATGTTATGCCAACTTCTCCATATTTGGCAGTAGTTTACGAGCTCTATCGCAAGTCACTTTTGTTAGCAACTGTACTCATAAACTCGTTTAATCTACACAGGTCAATCATTAGATTTTTTTTTCCATTATTGATTGTTAGTTGTAGATAATCTTAATATAGTGTTTGTTAAAAAGTTAGTTGGAAGGTCAAGGGAGAGGAGCTAATTGCACATTTAATTTCTAATGATCAGAAAAATGTTGTTAAAAGCTTTTCATTTTTGGTAGATTTTGGATATTTTTAAAGTTGCAAAGCAAAGGTAAACACAAAAGGTTTCCTGAATCTGGCCCAATGTTTTTAAACTGACTGCAAATAGTCGAAGCATGTAATCCTCTCTTAATTAACCCAGTAAGGAAAGTTTTTAAAAATGATTGTGTTTTCAACCCGAGAGTTTGTAAAGTTTCAAACTGTTGTTGCTTTAAATTAGAGTTTCCTGGTGAAGAACTGATTTATTATAGTAGTGCAGGGGAACACAAATTATAGCTTCTTAGACATGGATCTGTCCTTTCATTGCATTCCTAAATTTGAATTTCGATTGCAGGATCCCTATAATAGGGGGTAAGGAACTGAACTTGCATCGGCTTTTTGTGGAGGTAACATCTCGAGGTGGCATCGAGAAGGTAGCATTAAACTGCTTTTAGTTGTGTGGTTCTTTTTTCTTGAATAGTTTGTTCATAAATTGTGTAAATGGACTAGTTCGGGTTAAATTCTGGCATGCACTTCGTCATGCTTCCTGAATTGATGCATGGAAAGTTTCCTGAAAGACCATTTAACTGTCATGAAACTAAAATGCCTATTGCAGACATCATATAAAATCTTGCGGATAATTTATATAAAGCTTTGATGTGGATCATCTGCAATCTATATTCCTTAAGTTTCCAAACAACTAAAAGCTTATCTGTGCATGTATGTTTCTAAAAGATATCATTGCTTCATCTTCCTTTGGATACTTAAAAACTGCTTCCTGTTTCTCAAAAAAGGTTATTGCAGCTGCGATGTCAAAATGATATGTTTCCTGCACGTTGTGCTTGCATAATGTTTTTTCAAATAATGCCTTTAATTACCTGATTTTGCACAAGCCATTAGCTGGTAATATTGAATAATGAAGATGTTATATACTTGCCCATTTTAGCTGGATCTACTCTTGGTTCTTCAGTGACTTTGACATTGACTTCTGACTTTCTGCAAGATACAGCCCTTGATAAGGTGTAACTGGTGATGCATGGTTAGAGGGCTTATTCAACCCCCTCCCATTGAACCGAACTGAAACCCTGATTGTTGCAATTTAATTTGTGGCTGTTTCAAAACTTATGTCCAAAATGTTACTTTATGTCAAAGTGGAATCTAATTGCTTGTAGGAAGAAGGAAGTCTGGATTAAATTTACTTGAGGTTGAATAATGATCTCTAATGAAGAAAGAGTAAATTGTTTCTAAAACATCAGCTATGCAGTCGTGCAGTTACATTGATTTGCATAATGGATTTGCAGATTATTAGAGAGAGAAGATGGAAAGAAGTGACTGGTGTTTTCAACTTTCCATCTACTGCCACAAATGCATCTTTTGTGCTGCGCAAGTACTATGGTTCCTTGCTTCAACATTATGAACAACTTTACTACTTCAAAGCACGGAGTTGGAGCCCTGCCTCTCCTGGTCAGTGCACTGAAGAAACCCCCTGTTTCAAAATTTGATTAGGGTTGTTTATATTTCAAAACCATACAATTTTTTGCAGTTCCTTTGCAGAGTTCATCGATATCACAATGTCCAGCTCAAGTGACTGTTCAGCCATCACCAGAATACCAAGCTGCTGCAGTCAAACAACAAACAGCAAACATTCCAGAGCTGTGTAGAGGTCTTTCTTCTGTCTTAAACCTGCTGCTCTGTCATTTTTCTCAAAGGTTTATCTAGGATTGGAATATTTTCTCACTTGTAATTTAATTGCTGATCTGCTGAAAAATTTGTCAATATATTGGATGCTATGTAGAAAAAATTGAATGTTCAATAGGCTTTGAAAATGGATGCTTTCTGAATATGTAGAATGCTTCACTATTATCATGGGTGATACTTTTTTTTTTATTTTATTTCTGGTGGAAAATGATTCTGAAAATTTGGTTGATAAATCTGTTATTTTCTGTAAAAAAACAGAAAGAAAAAAAAAGAAGAAGATAAGGTTGCAGCAATGCATTAGATCTCTCCAGGTTTAGTTTCTTACAATTCCCTATGATTGTTTCTTTTTCCATGTCTTCTATGAAAATTTAACCAACGGTCCATGCTGTACTATAGATTTTGGTTCAGATGCATTTGCAATCTGATTTTGCGTGCTTGTTATTTTCTTTTACATGTACCTATTTCCGAGTGATATTTTCTGAAATGTAGCTGGTTGAATTTTGTAATTAAGTGCGGTTGTCTTTCTTACTCTTGTAGCAATGCCAGGATCATCTGCAAGCACTTCAGTGATAGGGGTAATTGATGGGAAATTCGAGAGTGGGTATCTTGTTACTGTGACGGTAGGTTCAGAGAAACTCAAAGGTGTTCTTTATCAGGCGCCGCAGAACCAATCATGGCAAGTGCCACAGCCTCGTAGTGTGCCTGCCAACAATAGTGTTAATACACAAGCTGTACCAGGTACACGCCGCCGGCGCCGCCGAAAGAAAAGTGAGATAAAAAGAAGGGACCCTGCTCATCCAAAACCTAATAGAAGTGGCTATAATTTCTTCTTTGCTGAGCAGCATGCAAGACTCAAACCACTTTACCCGGGGAAGGATAGAGAGATCAGTAGGATGATTGGTGAGCTATGGAACAAAATAAATGATTCCCAAAAAGCGGTAGGAAATTTTTACATCTTATGTATGATTCCATTTCCTTTGTTCCATTTCTCCTGATTAACCTTTTGTGTTCATTGATTTCTCTGCTGACCAGGTTTATCAGGATAAAGCTCTTAAAGATAAAGAAAGATACAAAATAGAAATGGAGGGTTATCGGGAGAGATTGAGAACGGGGAAAGTTATTAGTGATGCGGTTCCACTGCAGCAGTGGTTACCAGGTAAAGATACTGAGATGGTGGAAGTGAATGTTAGTACTGGAGAAACTGGAGGGGGCTCTCCTCAAAATGATAGTAGTTCTGGTGAAAGTGATTCTGAAGATAAAACTGCAGAGAAAGATTTGGACATGGAAGCATCTCCACTTGAGGGATTGGGTGCTGATTCTGGCGACATGGATGTGGAGACTTCAGCTGAGGTAACACCTTTTAAGCTACTATCTAAGAGGGAAGAAAATGTTAAAGATGAGGGGGTTGAAAAGCCTGGCAACCCAGCCACTGAAAACTCGGAGACTACTGTACAGACTCTGGAAGAAAACATACATGGTGGCAAACATTGACGTTCTCTACCATGAAGTAGGATTTACACTTTGATCATGTAGGTTTACTTCTTTATGGTATAACTACATATGATAATTTTACCTTTTAGTTTTGTTAATTGTCCTAGAACTCGTTCCCTTTTGTTTTTCGAAGCCTGCTTGCTATGGAAGGTAGTGTTAGTCATGATGTAGGGCGGAGCAGGAACTTAATCTAACTTCTGACAGTTTTGTAGTCAGGAGAAATTTTGATGCATTTGTTGAACACTGCGGTTTCATGCAAACCTATGCTCTAATTGCATTTCCTGGATTAATATTTTATGAATGTATGATTCGTACTCTAATTATTCAGTGAAATGTGAGGAGGTGATGCTGAGTGGAAATAGTCAGATAATCTTAAGAAATATGGCTTCTAGTGGATTATGGCTGATCTCTTTCGTTAACTTTCGAAGCGTGTGTGATTTACATGCCTAATAAAAATGGCTCGCATCCCATCTTGACTGTGCTCATAAATGTGACAGTGAAGTGTTGCCTTCAGAGGTTATAGAGCTGATACATTTCCTACTGCACTCCATTCCAGAATCATGCATATCCCTTGACAGCTGTATTTCACTATTGACTGCAAATTTCCGCCTTGTAGCTTTAGCTTCGTTCAAGCTGGGAAGCATGCTTGGTAAGCTCTAGTTCATGTTCAATTTTATCCTACTTAATGCTATAACTCGAATAAATTTGTCGGTGGAAATATCGAGCATTGCTGTCAATTTTATCTAGTGGACCATCTTTTCCCATCTTGCCTTGAGTCAACTTCAGCTGCATTTGTAGCTCTGTTGCATTAAAGGATTGCATTTCCATCTCTAGGTAGAAGGGGCTGCCATTTTTGTCCAGTGGAACTCTTTTTGAGAATTTGTCCAATGGGAGGAGTTAAAACAGGGAGAAACAAAGTGTGTTCCAGGCAGCTAGCTAGGTCCCATCGCTTAAATGCCTGCTGCAAGAATCTGGACTGAATGTCACATTCCAAAACTACTGCAGTTGACAGAACAGGAACATAAATAAATCTGCACAGGGAAAAACTATGGCATTAGTTACCATGTAATCTTTTTATACGACAGATGTTCATAATTTCATCCAAGCCTAGACGTAATCCAAGAGGTTCCATATCTTGATAAGATATTCCTCTTGTTTTTTTTTTCTTTTACTTATTATTACAGAAACTTGTATATTTTTTTATTTGTATATCTTAAATATATAATTATAAATTTATAAATAATTATTTCTATTTTTAGTTTTAATCTATTTTGAGAAAATATTTTTATAATGTTATTTTAGAACTGTATTTTTTATATATAATTATTAGATTATATGGCTTAAAATTTAGAAATCCAATAATATAAAAATCTCGAGTGGTCAAATATTTGCTCTTTTATAATTTGTACTTTGTAGGTTAAAACGGTGCAACTCTACTACCATCTTATCTTTCTTATTTAATTTCATTGGCTGGGAGCCATTAATATCTGCAGGTTGCTGTACTGGAAATCTATAGCAAGTTGTACTAATGATCTTCGACGTCTGATTCAAAGATAGCCCTTTTAGGGCAAGACATAAACTTGCTAATCTTGCATAGCAGTACTTTTTCCTTGTTTTGCCCCATGAAATGAAATGTGAACTTCTGTAACTCGGTGCTTTCTGCCACTGAGGACCACACATCATGGATGTACAATGGAGGAGGCAACTGGGCAGCGTACCTCTTCTGCTTGATGCATCAGCTATGATGTGGTTGATTAAGACTTGATAGAATAACGTACTTTTTTTCTTTTTCAAAAGATAGAGAAGAAACAGTAGACTTTTAGCTTAAAACAGATATTGTGAAGTCGTGACCTATAAAAAGCTTGAAGAACTGCCTATGGGCTATGGTATGTGTTCATTTTTGTGTTTATCCCTGTTTCCTAGTGTTGGCCAACTGTCTATTTGTTTATGTAGATGCTTACTAGTAACATACCGACATGTGATTTATCAAGTCCGCAGGCACTAGCAGCAATTGTCTCCTTAGTATTATGATAGCGTTTTGTTTTTGCCATCATGTTTTGAAATGATTATGTGTTTGGTAGGGTGATGTTTTTGCTGTTATAGTTTGAAAAAAACTATAATAAATATTGATAAATCAAACACCGCACTGCATGAATAAATATCAAGGGCTGATTGAAACTTGAAAATCACTTTGATTTGTTCTGTAAAACTTTTACAATCACTTTAATTTAAGCAAATTGATAGAAAATGTGGATTTTTGCTGACAGGATGCGACTTTTAAATCTGTACCAGCAAGAAAACCCCAACCTCAAAGATTTGTATCTGCAGCCTGCTCATCAAGGATTAGTGAGAAAATGGGAATTATCGAAGGAGATATATCATTCAAGTTTGAAATAATTTTGGACCTAATCTCAGAATGAATTTCATAGCTGCCCTAAGAAGTCTAAAAGGCACTTTCCTCCAAATATGTCCTCACTGCCACTACACTCAACTGCTATGTTCAAGTAAAAACAAGTTAGTCCAACCATGCTATCAAGGTCCATTAGCCCATAAGCTTTCACTTGCCGAACTTCTCTAGTCCCTGACTCGAAAATCTCCACCGTTTTCCAAGTTATAAAGACTCCATGCATTCGTCTGTCAAAGATCTTCTTATCTTTCACAGGCTCGGTTATTTTACCTGTCTCGCTCTCTTCCAACACTTTCCTTCTCAAAATGAAGAATTTTTCGTACCTGTCTTTTCCCCCTTCTACTTCGAAAACCAAACTATCACCTCCACTCCCTGCTATTCGAGGGAAACACAAACCTGTATCAGATAAAGCTGACGGCAGGAAAAATCCTGACTATGCACAGTGCAGGATTGAAAAGGAGCTAAAACGTGGATTAAAGGACCCTCCCATCAATTGCTCGTATGGACCTATTGGAGACAACATATTCCAATGGGAAGGAGCCATTATAGGGCCTTCTGATACACCATTCGAAGATGGCGTCTTCTTTCTTTCGATCGACTTTACTGCAGAATACCCTTTTGTCCCTCCCAGGATCAAGTTCAAAACTAAGGTATAGCCTCCTCATTTACTGCTCTATCAATCATGTCCATACGGCCTAATAGTATTAACCTGCTTTGATTGAGTAGTTCGCGTGTTGTGGCCAAAAAGGGCTCGTGGGAAGATTTTTAAATTCATACTTGAACATTTTAGAGTCGCAGAATTATGTACAAGGATTTGATACTCTTTACATGCCATGCCAGGTATTTCATCCAAACATCGGTCAAGATGGAACTATATGTGTGGACATTCTTGGATCCCAATGGACCCCTGCACTGACCATTGAGAATCTGTTGCTCTCCATTTGCTCATTGCTTCCAGACCCAAATCCTGAAGATCCAACAAGTCCTGTTTGCAAACTTTACAGGACTAACAGAGAGGCTTACAGCAAGAAAGCAAGAAAATGGACTAAGATGTATGCTATTGGCTGAACTAGTAATCATCTCCTTTAGTTTCGCTCATACATATTGATAATTTGTGCTGAAATGATGTAAATTCACTATGGTTCATTACGATATGCTTGACTGGCTCCTTTAGCCATGGTAATTTTATATTATTTTTAATGGATAAAGATGGTATAGATCCTTGTATGTCAACGAGAATATTTTATTTATATATATTCTACTGTATTTTTAAAGATTGTTAATTTCGTTTCGGTAGGTGTTTTATTTTTTCAATTAAAATGAAATGTTTCAGTTTCGGAGTGTTTCAGCGTGCTGTTTTGGGGCTGTATTGTTCATATATATATATATATATATATATATATATATATATATATTCAACAAACATAATTCAAATTCAAGATAAATTAATTATAAGTTATGCAATACAAACACAATGCCAAACAAATATAATTTTAAAATTTAAAATATTTCTAAATAGTCAATATTAAATAGATTTTTAACTTAAAGTAGTTCAACTTAAACAAAATATCAAAATATTATGAAAGTAAAATGTTTTAACACAAATATTTTAAATATAAAGTTAGGTCAATGTTATCAAGCCTAGTGGAATCTAAAGCATCTCTTATTTTGCTCAAATTCCTACAAAATATAAACATGAAAAAACAACATGAATATAAACTATATATATTAGTGATAAATCTAATTTTAAAAAATTAAATAGTAATAATAATTTTCAATATTATTATTAATATCATTGTTATTGAAAATAGTAATGAAAAATAACTTTTTATATTTGGGTGGTTTAATTAATTAAATTGAACAAGGTTCAATTTGATGTAACGGCTTTTCAAGAACGGAACTGAACATGTGTAATGAAACCGGAACGTTCCAGGCGGAATTTAGCTGAAAAATCCGGAACGGACCGAGATTTAAAATGAGATGAAATTTGTTCCGTTTTTTTGAATTGGTATGGAATGTTTCGGCCATTCCGGGCGAAATGGAACGGAATTAACAACCTTGGTATTTTTTTTAGGTTTTCTGCTTCGACGTTATGTTATGCTATACTGAAATTTGATTTTTCTGTGATGGAACCTAAGGAAAATCAAGCAAAGAGGCATCCAGGCCACGGTGAAAGGATTTCAGTGAAACAATCATTGATCAAATGGTTAGTAGGTGGACTTAACTTTGGATGTTCTTGTATTACAGTGGTTATCAAGGGAGAATTGCCCACTGTGCCCCAAGAAACAATAAAAAAAGAGAGAGTAAAACTTCTATGAAATAAGTATTAAAGTTCATACAAAAGGCAAGGGATATAATATAATGAGAAATGAGACATACAAGAATTTATGTGGTTTATCTAAATTTAGCTATGTTCACGGATAAGTATAGAAAGATTTTACTAAGTAATTTGGGAATTATAATCTCTCTCTACTAATACAAGAACAATTAGGAATCTCTCTATTAATAGAAGAAAATATCTCACATACTCTCTCACTGATTCCTCACAACTTTGTGGGATCACTTTCCTTCTTACTCTCTTCTTCTTTCTCTCTCGTGGTGCATCTTAAGGCTTGGATGCACTGCCTATTTATAGGCAGGCATCCATTGCTTTGTCTTGCAAAAGACACGAGGCATTAATTGGTGCTGCAAGTAGCATCGAATTGGTGCCTAACATTGTTGACTCAGGCAACACCAATTAATGCCCAGCTAACTTTTCATTCTCCCACTTGAAGACTTTGATGATTTAATCAAGACTTCACACTTGATCATTTATGATTCTTTTATCCTTGTTATACTTGTCATCTTCATGCTGCTTAGTTTCTACTAGGCATAAGAGGATGTACACTATATGGTACTTGTCAGTGTTGACTAGTTTGGTCAAAGCATATGCTAGGTTTTTCTTTGTGTGAATCTTCTGAAAATTCACACTTTCATTTTCTACCACTTCGTGAATAAAGTGATACTGAACATCTATGTGTTTTGTTTTTGAATGAAACGCTGGATTCCTTGCAATATGCAAGGCACTCTGACTATCACAATACAAAGGAATCTTCTTTTGTTTGTGCCCGAGCCCCTCCATAAGTTTCCTCATCCATGTTGCTTCTTTACAAGCTTGTGTAGCTGCCATGTACTCAGCTTCTGTTGTGGATAACGCTACAATAGTTTGAAGTTTAGAGACCCAACTCACAACTCCTCCTGTAATTGTGAACACATAGCCTACAGTGGATTTTCTTTTCTTAAGGTCACCAGCAAAATCTGAATCAACATAACCTCTGATAGTAGATTCTAATCCTCCATAACTAAATGTGGCATCTAAGGTACCCTTGATGTATCTCAAAATCCTCTTTACCAGGATTTGTCATGTATTGACTAACTGCTTCCACTGCTTGTGCAATGTCTGGTCTTGTACATATCATGACAAACATTAAACTTCTCACTACTGATGCATACGATACTCAAAATATCTCCATCCTTTCTGTTTCATTTCTAGGAGATATACATGAGGATAATTTGAAGTTAATAGGAAGTGGGGTGGAAATTGGCTTACAATCTTGCATGTTAAAGCGTCTGATTACTATTTAAAAGTGCATTCTCATTAAGGCTTTATATCATCATATTGCACTAAAGTATCATTAAATTCCCTAACTAAAGCATGTTTTATAATAACAAGTCTGATAATATAATATATCTTTAATTTATGGTAAATGTTTATTTTGAATGCAGGTATATCTCACAATTCAAAGGATTGATTGATGTGATTAACTATTGAAAGTGAAGAGACAAAAGGAGGACTAGGCTAAGAGAAGAGATGTGATTATACCTATTCTAACACCATTAGTAAAACCTTTTCACCTTGACATAATTAACTTAGCTAAACATAAAGTTAAATTAAACCAGCATCTCTTCTCTTAGCCTAGTCCTCTTTTTGTCTCTTCACTTTCAATAGTTAATCACATCAATCAATCATTTGAATTGTGAGATATACCTACATTCAAAATAAGCATTTACCATAAATTAAAGATATATTATATTATCAGACTTGTTATTATAAAACATGCTTTAGTTAGGGAATTTAATGATACTTTAATGCAATATGATGATATAAAGCCTTAATGAGAATGCACTTTTAAGTACTAATCACATACTGTATAGAAAATAACAAGGCCTTCACCTTAACAATTATATGACATGGTCTCATAGTACAAGGACATTGTGTTTGATTTTCAATTTGGTAAACAGAAATTTTCTGGTTTTGGTGTGACCCACAATTGGGTATAACAAAGTATTTTTTTGGGAGCTTCCTTATTAAAAAACTAATCTCCTTCACATAGTTTGGGTGTCATACATATTGAAAAGAATGTGTTTGAAAATATTTTTGACAAGGTGATGAACGGGAAAAGAAAGACAACGTACAACATGAATGCTAAAATGATATACCTTTGTTTTGTCACCATAAGAATAATAGTTGGTTTATGATGGGTCATGGATTGCAAAGCCCAAAGCTAGTTTTCTCTTAGATAAAAATGCATAATTATTTTTCCACTAATGGTTTCAGAATCTGTGTTTTCCTAATAGATATGCTTCAAACATATCTAGATTGGTGAATTTGAAAGATAATATATTGTATGGAATGAAGAGTCATGACTATCACGTGTTTATGCAACAACTCATTCCATTTGCTTATGATGATTTATTACCAAAGGGGATATGGGATGCACTCATAAAGATTAGTCATTTTTTTAGAGATATATGCTCTAACAAGTTATATACCCAACATATGGAGAAGTTTGAAATGAATATCGTCTAGACAAATTGCAAACTTGAGATGAT
>Ga0307517_10009800_pt1 | contig 13514 bp, 7 predicted proteins | sample 23_EM_MG_FD_194515 | JGI IMG/M metagenome (GOLD analysis project Ga0307517, IMG submission 194515) | Populus trichocarpa ectomycorrhiza microbial communities from riparian zone in the Pacific Northwest, United States - 23_EM | ecosystem: Host-associated > Plants > Roots > Unclassified | place...
AGAAAGGAGGAAATTGTACTTTGCACTAAGCTGGTTTTTTTTTTTTTTATGTGTGAAATTGCACTGCACTGCTTGTTAATGTACTATTTTCTTTTCAATCCCAAAATCAACGATAACAATTAGAAGTACTAAAAACTAGCAAATCTTGAGGGTTTCCCAAAACGTTAAGGGTTTATATTCTCTTTTTAATCATTAGAACTCTAATATTAAATTAGGGTACAAGATAAAGAATTTATAATTTTTTTTATTTTATTATATACTTAATTATGTGACCCGAGTTTTGTTGTGGGTCATAATTTTTTTAAAAAAAACAAAATATATTGATTTTTTCAACGTGTTTTTTAATAAAACAAAATACAAATTGAAATTAAAAAACTTATTTATACATTTAATAAAATAAATTGAAAAATATATATATTAATAAATTAATTAATAAAAAGTCATCAACGATAATTAAAAATAAAAAAATTAAGAGTCGGATATAAACCAAAATATTCGGCCTTGCAACTCGAATTTTTGACATGGTTGTATTTAACGACTTTGATCATTAAATTAATTTTTTTCTATTTAATTAAATGATAATAAAAATTAAAACACTTTAAATTGATTAAATAAAAGAAAAAAAATATTATGCAAGGTTACACATATTAAAAAATTATCCCAAAATAAATATTTTTTATTTTTTTAAAATAAATTTAATTTATGTAAAACTTAAAAAGAAATTATAGATGAATTAGAATATTCTCTCAAAAAATAAAATGCATATAAAATAATTAAAAATAACTGCTATTTAAAAAAATCTATAAAAACAAAATAAAAAAAATGGCATTAATTTACATATAAATTTAAAAATTATTTTGAAAAAATAAATATAATAAAGAGATTAATTAAAAAAACATATTAAAAAAAAGTTTGACAGGCCAGCAACACCTAACCAATATAGCAAGGGCCCATGTGCTTGAGCCCTTGATTTTTCATTTTTTGATGGTCATCTGCCTTAATGTTTTTGAAAAAAAATAAGTCAAACGACGCATCGTCTATAATACCCAATTTTCGACCATTATAGTGGCTGGAAAAAAAGGCCAGAAGTTTTTTTTATCCAAAAATCAAATTTCAACTAATGTTTTACCCAAAACACCTAGAAAATATTTTAGGCAACTTAATAAACTCATTCATGGCCTAAAAAAACAAAAAACTTGTCCCCAAACCTAAAATCAAAAATCTTAACAAGATCAAATATGTTTTCTAGGAAATTTCAAGGTGAAAAAAAACCTCTAGTGTGAATTTTTCTCGTTAAAAGAAACAATTTAAGCCCAATTTCAATTGTTTTGGTGACCAAAAGTTATGCCAATAGAATTTTTCTCTCTTTAGCACCGGATTACAATAACTTTCTCTCATCTTTTCAAACCAAGGGCCAAAAAATAAAGAAAATAAAGTTTGGAGTCAAAATTGATTTTTTCCTTTAATTTCAAATACAGAAGGGACCTAACATCTACAATTTGAAAAGTATAAGGACTATAATAAACATTCCGTCCAGACTTTTTAAAGTCGCCCATTTCCTCCATGTTTTTTACTTTGGTCCATTGTCTTTCAATCTCACCATCCCCTAATAAATTGGCTTATAATTTGGTATGATAAGGGCCAAATTGAAAGGAAAAAAAGCACTGTGAATAGTTTCTCTGCAATGTCATGTGAGGGGATCCACCCAAACATGAGATGAGATTATGATAAAAAAAAAAAACTAGATTTTAAAAAAAGACTTGGAAAAAAGACCGAAGTTAAATCAATAAAAACGATGAAAAAAACCTGAGCCAACACATGTTAACTTGACTAAATTGCACTCAAGATAACCCCACATAATGTTTTTTGGAAAAAGTCACAAAGTTCAAGGGCTAATAATTTAATGTCAAAGAATAAAATTAAAAAAACAAACAATTTTTTTTAAAAAAAACCTAAGTCAATCTGGGTTAACTCGATTAACCTGCAAGATGAGATATGGGATAAAGATAACCCCATAAAAAGAAAAGCAGAACATATCACGAAACTCAAGGCCTAATAACTCAATGTCGAATGATGCAATAGATAATTTTTTTAAAAAAAATACATAAAAAAAGACCGAACAAAAATTAGGCTAATCTTTGAAATTAGAGGCCTAAATCATGAGAGCGAGATCACCTCATAAAAGGCAAACATGAAAAAAATAGCGAAGCAAGATTCCCAATCATAAAAAATCAAAACAAATAAAAATTAAAACAACGAGGATCAAATCTTGTACAAAAAATAAGTGATAGAAATAAATAGGGGTTAAATAGAAAAAAAATAAAAAAAATTATAAAAAAATTAAAAAAACTAAGGACCAAAATTGGATACAAAATTAAATGAAATAAAATATTGAAGGACAAAATTGAAAAAGAAATCTAGCAAAGAATAAAAAAAGCAATAAAAAGAATAATGAATAAATTAGATACAAAAATTGAATGAAATAAAATGTTGAGGGGTGAAAGTGATATAAAACAATAAACTTCAAAAACAATTAAAATCAAAACTAATAGAAATCAAAAGAATAAGGCCCGAATTTGAAAGAAATACAAATTGGATGATACAATTAAATTTTTCAAGGCTCGACGTGGATACCAAGGCCCAAGAGAGAGAATAGAAAGGGAGGAGAAAATAAATCCATTGTTGTTGAACCGCCATGAATCAGACTGCATGTGCTATCCCATGAACTGCGCCACCATTGGACACGTCGGATGACACGATGATTGGTTGTATTTTTGTCATCGGATGATTCTTCACTCGCCTCTAGAATGGCATGGATGACGATCACACATTATATCTTTTATTTGTTTAATAATATCTTAAAATATTAAACTATTAAACAACCCCTAAGGGCATTTGAATATTACAAAAAAAAAAGAGGACAAAAACACCTTCCAAACCAACCTTAGGATTTTTGAAATCAAGGTCAAACCTGTCATTTCATTGTATAGAAAATATAAAAAGACTAAAAAACCCCTTTCATGCAAGTTTAGTATTTTGCAATTTTTAAGGGTATTTATATCATTTTACACTACAAAGAAAATGAAATGATAAAAATACCCCTGAACAAAAAAGCCTATATTTTTTTATTTTCAAGGAGAATAAAGTAATTTTACTATAAAAAAAAGTAAACTAAGTGAGTTGCTCCTAATTAATTTACAGATGATTATTGGATCCTATAGAACAAACAATTTTATCCTATAAGTTATGCAATTGTTTTGAATATATATATATATATATAAAAATACAATTCACAATTCATTGTGCTAATATATAGTGAATTGTCTAAAACCTACAATAAAACACTATTTAGATGACCCGTGTTCTGCCACGGGTCAAATAGTTTTATTTTCCATTAAAAAATTATATATGCAGGTTTTTTCAACTCATTTTTGTAGTTCAAAAAATTTAAGTGCCAATCAAAAGGTTTATGCATACATGTGAACTATATCCACTAATAAATAAATAAAAAATCATTAACGATACCTAAAAATAAAACTTGAAAAACCGAGAGATAGATGCAGATCAAGATATTTAATCTTACAAGACAGAACATTTATCCAATAATTTTTGCTAATTTTTGTTTATTAAAACATTTTTTATTTAATCAAACGATAATAGAAATCGACAAACATATTAAATTGATTGAATAAATCATAGATGAATAAAAAATATATTTCATCTATACAAAAGATAAACAAAAACTCATCTTGGATTGAAGCTGATTATTTATTTTCAAAAATAAATATTAGAAAAATCATCTGAAAATAAATATTATTTATTTTCAAAAATATAGTTCATTTATATAAAAGATAAACAAAAAAAAATCATAGATGAATAAAAAAAGCTTCTTTGAAAATTAAATGCATAACAAAAAAAATCATCATCATTTAAAAAAGGCTATGTAAACAAAATAAAATAAAGAAGTGGTATTAATGTAAATATAATTAAGTTTTTCTTAAAAAAATAAAAAAGGTATCAATTGAAATAATAATAAAAAGAGCCAGACGCTGCCGAATCTAGCAAGCCAGGCCAGCCCTCTTGACTCATTTCATTAGAGCCGCGTGATTGGGTTTTATTTTTTAAAAAAACCTGCACCTGGAGTGGAAGACATATCGTCAGTCCCAATTTTTTTTGAAAAAAAAATAGACGATGCATCGTCAGTTTTCCCTAGATTTCAGCCACTGTGATGGCCAGAAAATCATGGTTTATGCTCTTTTGATCCAAAAACCTGTTTTCCAACCCGTTTTGACCCAAAACACTTATAATACACCTTAGAAACCATGATAAACCTATCTATGGCCTCAAAAAACCGAACTTAACCCGGAACCAAAAACCACCTCAGGCTAAAATCTGTTTTTTTATGAACTTTTAAGGTACAAAAACACCTAATATAAACTCCTCTCGTCAAATGGAACAATTTGATACAATTATTATTCATTTTGGTGGCCTAAATCGATGTCAATGACATGTTTTTCTTCTACTGTTGGAATCTGGTTATCTCTCTCTCCTCTCTCAACCAGGGATAAAAAAATAATAAAAATAAAAATTTGTACCAAAATAGAATTAGAAAAATATCAAAGGATCAAAATTATATAATTTGCGTGATTTTTTAAGTCGGGGGACCAAAGCGTGTTTTTTAAAAAACTTATGGCACGTCATCCATGTTTGCCGTTTTTTTTTTATCCCTCCACTTCTAATTCTATCATTTCATAAGAATTCAAAATCAATTACTCTTTAATTAGAACTAAATTATCAAAAAAAACGTTTGAGAATCAACTTAAAATAAATATAAAATTTTGCACAACTCATCCATAGTAAAATATGAGGAGATAAATAGTAAAAAGTACACAATTAAAATCCACACCATTTAGATTATAGGTAATTGATTACTTTTAATATATTTTTAATTTAATTTTAATGTTTTGATAGGACTGAAAGATGAATTTAATCTGACGAGAAAACCAAAAGGCAACAAAAATTAATTTACTAATGCAATGACATCGTAAATTCACCCTTATTTAGGTGAATTTTGAAAACGAGGACACCATGTTTTCAAACGCGCACTTAAGGTATATTTTGAAGCGATGTTGTTAATGTTTTAATGTGTGTTTTTTTTTTAAATATAAAATTAATTATTTTTTATAATTTTAATATATGATATTAAAAATAAAAAAACCTTTTAACATAACGTTAAACACACTTTTACCTATTTGAAAATACAATAATTTTTATTTTTAGATATTTTTTAAATATATATTTGTTTTTAAAAATTATTAAATTAATGTTTGTTTTTTTAATAATTTTGATGTTAAAAATAAAATAAATAAATAATTATTTTAATATTTTTTTAAATACCATTTACTATTTTACTAAAACAAAAATTATAACTATCTAAATTCTAGTCAAAGCTACGTTTTATTTGAATTGTTTCTTAACCATAACCCAGTCTTTAACAGGAATAGTGCTGCTTAGTTATTAAAATTTTTGAATATTTTTATATATTTTTAAATTATTTTGATGTATTGATATAAAAATAATTTTTAAAAATAAAAAAAATATTATTTTAAAATATTTCTTAAAATAAAAACACTTTATACAGCAACTGAGACCGCAATCTTACACAGAAATTAGTAACTGTCATTTAATAAACCACCCATGAAGCGATGCTTATTGACAAGGCTCTTGCTTCCATTCAACAGGGGGGCTTCATTGCGGCGATAAATCAAACACCTGAACAACTATTATTTTAACTCTAAAGCCAGTATCCGCGGGCACAAAATCTCGTGAGTAAGCAGTTCCTGCTTTGTTTCTTCTTTTTAAAATTACTGGTAGTTACTATGTTCTTCTTACTCGTTAAAGTGTATGTCTTTTTTAATTTCATGAGCCATGTCTTTTACTTGAATCTGGGTACTTGATAGATTATTTTGTCAGAATTTGTTGCTTTGCCGTTAAGTGTTTTTTTAAACTTAGATTTGACAAGAAAAAACCCAGAAAGTGTGTGAATCAATACATGTAGGAATTATGTTTGCATGAGATTTGTTCTTGTGTAGCTTTCCACTGTGGTTTCATGGTCAATTTTGAATGTGATATCATGCATTTACCTATGGATAATGTCTTTTTCTGAAAGTTGTAAGCTTTGAATGATTTTGACAGATTTTGCTCTCTTGGGCCTTTGTTCTGTTCAGTTTTTGGCTACAATGCGAAGGTTTCCCTTTTGTAAGACTTGTGTGATTTAGAGCTACATGATTTTGCTCTTGCTAGTAGTGCAAATTACTGAATTATGACGAACAATCATTGAAAGCTCAAAAAACTTTATGGGGTTTCTTTTAAATTGTGGATGCATGTATTTATTTGTAAATCCTGGCCTTAGTGCCTTCTTTTCACACTAGACATGTTACTGGTTTGCATATAGTTGATTAAAATTTAGCTCCTTCTAGCCAGGATGCTACGTACAGTTCTGGTTTGTTGAAAGAATGTTCCCTATTGATTATACAAGTGTGTTTTTGAAATTTGGTTGTTGTTCAGCTGTCATTCGCATGCATATATGCTGTCTTGGCAGTTGGCATTGATTTTATGTGATTTGATTTGCACATTCTGATTCGGAAGACTTATGTTGATTTTCAGCTCGTGTCGAAATGCAAAGCATAAGAAATTCCATCTTGAGCCACATAAGGCTGAGGGGTTCTGCTGAACAATTTTTATTTGCTCAGAGGGGAAATGTGTTCAAGCAGCTTCATCGGCAGATGTGTACATCAGTAGGCACCAGCCCTGATAAAATCATGGATCGAGTCATTGGACTGGTTAAGAAGTTTGATAAAATTGATGCCACTAAGGTAACTAATTGACGGCTCCCTTGAAATTTTCTTTGTTTTTTATGTTTCTTGTCCATTTTATGATTGTTTGAAGTGGAAGTCTTACCTTTACTCTCCATTTGATTAAATTTACATAGTGATATTAACCTGATGGTTAGGTGATACTTTATGTCAAAAAAAGAGATTTTCTTCTTAATTTCAACCAGCAATCACTCTGTCCGTTGCTAAGGACATAGGTCAAAAAAGTAATGTAGATTTCATTTGACCTCTGAACAGGTTACTGAGACAGCTGATTTCCAAAAAGATTTGTGCCTGGACAGTTTAGATAGGGTCGAGCTTGTCATGGCTTTTGAGGAAGAATTTTCCATTGAAATCCCTGAGGAGAAAGCGGATAAACTTACATGTTGCGCTGATGTTGCAAAGTATATAGTTTCAGGAGGTGAGCTGAAAAATGTAAATCCTGAGTAGTAATCAATTTTAGGGTTTTTTTAAAGGTGAAATGGTGCTCCTAGACAATGTGTCTTGTCAGTTCTTCCTATGTTTGTTTTTGTGTATCAATAACTACGTATAAAGGTTGCCAAACCTGTAAAAACTGGAGCCTTGTTTCTCTTATTGATACCGTACTTTTCCATGGCATCAAGGGAAAATTTCTAATAGACAATTTTGTTTATATGATTATAATCACTCCAAGCTTTTTTACATTACAAGATATCATTATTTATCTACATGCTATTTACATGTAGTTGCCACTCGTGTATTTTACACCTGGTAGAAAGAAAGGTATCGAACCATGATACTCAATGCTGTGACTGTAGCGCCATCGAAGTGAGGTCTTGTTCTTGTATCCCAATCTTCTTATAAACTGGCCACCTACCATGCAATCTGCTTATCGCTGCTTCCTCTCTCGTTGCATGCTTGTAAAGGCTTAGATGTTACTTGAAGGAATTTTATCTCCCCGGCACTGTAATTACGGATGCCATTCCCGACTGATGATAATTTCAGTGCCTTCTGTTTCCTGGCATGAGCTGGTCTGCATACCGAGTTCTGTGGTAATCTTAGAACCTTAACTGAACATATTCTTTCCAAGTGGGGAATTCCATGGAGGTGGGAAGGTAGATCAATTAGGAAATCTCCATATTCATCTGTGATAGCTTGTGCAGAACTTTTCTTGCTCCGCTTCGTACTGGTGTGGCATTCGACGTTCACCAAAGCACCTGTAAGAATTTCAACATATATAATTTTTAACAATGCATGCTATTGCTTTCAAGTTTTGTGTACATCAAACACTAAACCTCTTCCCAGTCAGGTTAAAATCAAGACACAAGTTGAATTATTTAGGTGAAAGGATCTTGCATTTCATTTAAGTGGAATTTATTAGGTGTCATTTGTCCAAGGATAAAAGAAGATTTTGGAGAAGAGAAACTATGTGCCTCTATATTTTATATTTTGAAAATACAAAAATTTATTTTAAAATTATTTAAAAAAACAGATTTATTTTATGTCTCTTTCTTTTCAACTATATATCTATCATTTCTATCTTATGACACTATTAAACACAACCTTTATTGCTTAAATGTCAAAATGAATTCTGAAATGCATTTTCCAACACAAATTTATGGTGAGATGTTGCTGTTTTCGTGGGCTTCCCCATCTCTCTCTTTAATACTATCTTCCTCATCAATATTGAATTAAAATGATCATCAAATCCCATCCCAATCAATTGGGGTTTGGCTGAGGTGACAGCAAACCGATCTTGGGTCATCGTATTCAAGGTTGGTGGATCTTAGCTTTGTTTCCAGGCATTCATTTGCTGGGCCAAGAAGAAGACACAGCAATATATATATATATATATATAACTGTTTGCTTGTACGTATAAAGGACAAATTAAATTCCAAAGTGAATGCTTCAAAGACTAACAATCTCTTACACGAAAAGTAAAGATTTGGAAGTGCGCGCCTAAAGAGGAAACTACCTGCCCTTTGAGCATTCAAATTTTTTAGAGATCGATGAAATAGGCTAGAAAATTAACATGTTAAATTAGTAGTTTCACCCTTGGTTTTTAGGCTTATAGGAATTGAAAATAAACGTTAAAAAAAGAAGCTGTGATTTGATAGCAATGTCTTTGTATTTTGCTTCATTTTGCAGCTGCCTTAACATGGCCAATGCGACTCTTCACCTACATAAACCATGACATAATCCCTAATTCCAGTACGTAGTTCTCTTTTCTTTGATAACAAGTTTGGCTGAAAACTATGTTATTTCTACCATGAAAGGCTGAAAGCTAGTGACCAATCTCAAACAATTAAAGATCAGTGCTCAAAAACTAAATGCAAGATTAACAAGGAACCCTAAAACAGTACCAAAACCTTGTGCAAATCTAGCTAATATTTAAGGCTATAATATATAATTAAGCCTAGATAATATACGTACTACTTATACTCAAGTAATTACAAGGAAAGAAAAGTCCAAGAATTGTAGAGATAACAAGAGGTAAAGAGCTGGAGAAATCTCATCATATCTCTAGACAGAACTTGATGATCACATCAATATGTTGATGACCAGTTTTTTTTTGGAATGATTTTTGTTCAAATTTGTTGAAAGAAATACTTATAATAAGTGGGCGTGCATGCAATCAAGAAATTAAAGTAGGCCAAAAAGGAAATCAAGGAACATGGAAAAACCTGATATTGGCCATGCATGAAGTTGATTTTCACCATGCAAACAAGCCTCACAGAGAACCGTGCCTGTGACTAGCACAGTCGATAGCTTTTCCTCTCCATAACCAGCCCATTGCACCAACTCTTCTGTACTTGAAAATTCTTGTAATGGGTTCTCTGCTTTAGCTGTTGATGCTTGAAGGGTGATGGTGAAGATGATGAAGATGGTGGAAATTATGAAATTCATCATCGTCACAAGATTGTTGCAGCCGCTAAAGTAGCTCATCTTCTTTGTGTTTGTAGCAAAATTTTCCTACTTGTTTTATCAAGGTAAGATGGCACGAAGAGACAATAAAGGGAGAGAGAGGGTGGTTTTATAAGGTGCTCTTGGGTTCATTTGCCCTTGGATTGCTTTCTTACTACAATTTTGCCCTTCATTGGTTGACTTGGACGGTCAACAAATTTCTCTACTCAATTCCTAAGAATCGAATTATCATATACCACCTAGTATAAAAATAATTTTTTTCTATTTTAGAATTTAGATTTAATTATTAATAATAATAAATAAACTTCAGAATTTGATAAAAATAAATCCATAAAAATAATATATGAAAAGGAAATGAATTTACATTTATCATTTTCATAATTCAATATCAAAATATGCTTAATCATCATAATTTGTTTTATATTCATCAAAATCCAACCGTCATATATTAAAATTAAATTTTATATCAGTGGACTTTAAATATATAACTATAGTTTTTTGTTCACATTTTCAATACAATAATTTCACTCTAAATATATAGATTCATCCTTTTATCATTTATTTCGTTTTGGTAAACTATGTTGCTTAACTAATTGAAGAAGTTGAAAGTTGACTCTTGACACCCAAAGAAAGAAAACGAGAACAAAAAAGCTTGAGGTTGAAATGAAATAGAAGGGCATGTTGGTCTTGACCTCCATGGTTTCACCAAGTGTACAATGGCAGAAGTTAGAAGGTGGAAGGGACGTTAATGGAGGTTGGTTGCCTACTCTTGTCATAACGTATTCTTTTTTACAAGTTAAAGTTTAATTATTAATTAATCCCAGAAAAAAAAACCCGTTTACCAAATCTTTGAGCATGTATATAGAGCCATAGACACGTTTCATAAGTGTTGTAACCTTGGCAGGAAAACACAAGCAATTCTCTCCTTCTGTCTCCATTTTCAAAGCCTGCCCCAACTATTCCTATCTACACTATCCATCTCCCTTTCCTCCTCGAAAATTATTGATGCAATGAAAAAACATTAAATCCCTTTAAAATCATGAAACACACATATATTAAAAAAACAAAATGCAAAACACTTGGAAATAAATTCAAATCACTCAGCAATCAAGCTATATTTTATTCAAGATACATAATCACCAGTTCATGATTAATTATTCCATTTCTTACAATTTCTAGTACTCGGTGCACCTGCAGGTTTCTCTACATGGGCCGGATGGAGTTATATACAATATTCATTACAAATAAGATCATCCCCCTTAGATGTATAATTATTAAACCATTTGACTGTATTATCCCATGCAAAACTGCAATAAAAACAATGTCATTCCAAAAACTTGATTGCAAGATTCGAACTGAAAATACTGTGAAGTTAGGAGTTTTATGACACCAAGATCAGCACCCTTGGATTTGCAATGAACGATCAACTCAGTACTGTTAATGTCGTTGATGATAGTAATTTCTTTAAGACCTCCAGAAAAAACACGATTTGGTGGGAGCAGTATCATCATCCTTCGATTTGCGATGAACGGTAGAGTTACTGTCCATGTTGTTGAGGATACCAACTTCATTACGATTTCCAGAAACACCAAGAGCATCACTCAAGATTGTGAACAATAAAAAAGATAATAATATTACTAGCATGAATTGTGTAATACTGAAAGAAATCATGTTTCCCCAAGTAATTTCTTTTGTGTTCTAATTGTTTTGGATTGCATATGCTGAACTTACTTATAGGCCTGAATGATCTATGCCTTAGTGTCTGAGATGATAAGATAATGCTACCCATGATTTGAGCTGAAAAAGAAAAGAAAAAAACAGGAGGAGTTGTCATTTTTGCATGCTTAGCAACAGATTAACACAAACAAGGATAATTAATGCTAGGATTCCTTTTCCCAGGTTGTGTTAATTTTGGAAAAATTTACGAGTATTTAAAGAAATATATATCTATTGTTAAATCATGATTAAAATCAACTTCAAAGCAAGAGATTTTATGTGATACAAAATAATTTTTAATTGCAAATCGAAGGATGGTGCCAAAACACTAATACCTTCATGGGATTATCGGTTTGACTTTTGTGGTAAGACATTGTTTTACTGCAACTTTGCGTGGGGAAATACAGTCAAATGGTTTGACGTTTATACATCTAAGAGGGATTCTCGTATTAATTTGTGATGAGTGCAAATTAATGGTATATAACTCCATCTGGCCCATGTAGACAACCTACAGAGGCATCTAGCGCTAGATATTGCTACATATTTGGAATAAAATAGAACTTGATTGTTCAAGAATTTGAATTTATTTCCAGTTGTTTTGTATTTTATTTTTTAATATATGTATCTTTACATATCAAATGATATGTTTGTGCAAACCACCTTTGAAGCGATATGTGGTATCCACGAAACTCACCCAGACATATATATAACCTGGATTGATAATGTTGGAATTGGTTTTAATAAAACATGGTTAATGAGTATGTTAAATTTAAAGTGAGTTTTACTCATTTTTAAAGTTAAAATTTTATTGGAAATTATTTTTCTAGTACTTTAATATTATAGAACATTAACATGATTAAAATAATTTATATATAATTAAAAAATTAATCTAAAAAACTTTTGATTATCATGTTTGTTGCAAAACCCAAAACATAATTATGTATTACATAGCAAAAATACAAGGTTGTCCTGTAATGTAATTTAATAAGTTGAAAGGTTACAATTCAGCCTTAGTAAAGTAATATGAGTTTAACCCACACATGTGCACTTGGCTTGAGCTTAAACACGGAGCGTGGTTTGAGTTTTGTTAATTTATTTTGATCTTGAATTTGAGTCTATTATAAAATAATTACTTAACCCATAAAAAATTATTTTTTATCGGTCTATTATTTTATTCAATCTAGCCCACGAATCTCATTAGTTTTTTTTAAGAAGAGTTTCTTTAAATACCCGAACAATTTTTTTCAGCTCAAAACATCAAGTTTAAAATCAAAATATTCAGATTTAATTATGATTTTATAGTTGGTAATTGTGAGAAATTTGTTCTAGTAATTACCAGAATTAATTTTTTATTCAATCCAACCAGCCTGACACCTTTTAGGCCGCATCGCAGCCTAGGCCAAGTCTTAGATATTGCGCTGCGCCTTTTGGGTTAGAACATCGTGACCTAGGCCCAACACCAAATCTTTTAGGATGTTTGATTGAACACGGGCTTTGATTGAACACATGCTTTTTAGTTTGGATCCAAAGTGTCAGGGAACTTTATACATCCCGTTCTTGGGGAGTTGAGTGTTCCTTGACTTATCGCATATAATACAAGAGACTTGTTCAACAAGTCTATACTCCACCTACATCCGTAGGTGTATAAGAGTCTTCCATAAGCACTATATTTTTATCTTATTAATACATATGTCAATGATATTTGTTTTTTATTAATATTTATATAAGGAATATTATCGATCTCTCATTAATATATATATATATATAAGCGATATTTATTCTTCATTAATATTACTATAATTGAATGACTTTTCAACCTCTTCATTCAAGTTACAAAGATATAAAATACTTTTTAAATCATCCAAGTAAAAAATTCATAATTTTTTATTTCTCAACATATACAAATAACTATTTTTTTTTATAGAGCATGTATTTTATACCAAAACAAAAACAAACAACTTTATTTTTAGAATTTAATGTTTTTATATATATTTATTGCAATCTCCCTCTACATGTTTTGAA
>Ga0307517_10009801_pt1 | contig 13513 bp, 5 predicted proteins | sample 23_EM_MG_FD_194515 | JGI IMG/M metagenome (GOLD analysis project Ga0307517, IMG submission 194515) | Populus trichocarpa ectomycorrhiza microbial communities from riparian zone in the Pacific Northwest, United States - 23_EM | ecosystem: Host-associated > Plants > Roots > Unclassified | place...
CATAAAGTTCAATATAATATTACAACTCAACCACATTATCCATCTCTTTATTCAATATATTCAAAAACCTTTTGATTGTAGCTTCTTTATCCTCCAAAGTATAAAGACTTTTCTCAACCTATCTATAGAGTAGTATTCAATATCTCTGATTCTCCTTCACTATGAAATTAGTACCAGTAACAGTTATTGTCTAAAGAAAATTTATTGATACAAAATTAGTTGGTGGAGGTATGCGGGTAGTGCAAAAATATTGGATAGTTGAAAATTAGAATAGCTAATTTGTAAAGAAATAGAGCTAGTACTTTTAATTAACATAATTGTACCATTTTCTATAGTGAAAGTCTGTTCCATTTAAGGGCAACAAATGAGTGCGATTTTTATCATCTAAAAACGTTGTCTATGTACACCACACTTGGTGCTCAAATTGTGTATTAAACTCAGCTAGCATTCCTGCAAGCTAGGTTAGTGGATAATGATATATGGTAGCATAACCATCTAGGTGGTGGTCCAGTGATAAGAGCTTGAGACCAAGAGGTTTGCTCCCTCTGTGGTCTCAGGTTCGAGCCCTGTGGTTGCTCATATGATGGCCACTGGAGGCTTACATGGTCGTTAACTTCAGGGTTCGTGGGATTAGTCGAGATGCGTGTAAGCTGGCCCGGACACCCACGTTAAACTATATATATATATATATGATAGCACTCTATAGCAATTTGACCTACTCTCATGGATTTGACATGGGTTGATTGCCTTTGGAGGTCTGAATTGAAGCTGATCGAAGAGATGAAGAACCAGGGGCACGACCATTTAGGGATGATTATTTTCAGTTTAGTCCGGTTTTTACCTATAAAAATAAGTAAATTAAAATTTTGTAAAATATAAAAAATAAAACCAAAACCGAATCGAAACCAGTTCCAACTGACCGGTTTTGGTTTGGTTCGATTCGATTATGTTATATAAAAAACCAAAACTCAACCGATAGATTTCAGTTCGGTTCGGTTCTGTTCGGTTATTTCTAGTTCGATTTGGTTTATTTTTAACTAAACCAATTCGGTCCGGTTGATGTTTTTTGATTTTAGGCTTATGAAACCGAAACCGAACCAAACTTAATATTTTTTAAAATATTTTAATCGGTTTAATCGAGTTTTTTTATGGTTTGATTTTTTTATTTTTTTTTATTTTCTTGAGTTTTTTTCTCACCTCTTACTCTTAGGACCATTGATGGGAACATCTATTTCAGATGGACATGATGGTCGAGCGATAACAAGAACCAATGGACTTTTCTTTTGTCCAAATGAAGGCTTCTTGTTGATAGCAAAAGCAAAAGTGGAATTAAAGACCACTGTGCTATGCCGACTTTCAAAAAGAGCTTCATGCCTCAACAGCTCAACATTAAAATCTTCAATGGTAAAGTTTTTATTCTTGGAAGCAAAATTATAAGATGTAGTAAAGGGGTTAAAATCCTAGCTCGGACCACCAAGAAGACAAGAGATCAAATCTTGATTATCAGCAGGCTTCCCTGCAGCAGCCAATATATAGATTTGGCACTCTTTAAATAGGCAAAACAATTATGAGACCTCTAAGTAATGGTCTATAATAGGCACTTCATGTGAACAATGCGAGAACGAGATTGACAGGAAAACCGTGTTTTAAGAGCAGTCCACACTTGTTTCGAAGTGTTTAAACCATACACAGAAGCCACAAGATTTGGAATGATGGAGGGAAAGAGAATCCCCAATAGAGCTTGATCTTTCTTATACCAGGTTGTATAAGAAGGATTGGGAGAATTATCAATATTAAGTTTCTCAAGAATTGATTCAGGTCCTTCCATGAACCTAAAAAGATCATTAATTGTTGTTAAAGAATGAAAGAAACTGAGATTATCAGCCCAAATAATTTAGGCCATCGATCAAGCTTAAAAGATACTGACAAGTAGGGATGAGAAAGGTTGAGAGTGGATTGGTGCTTTTGACATCAATGGAAGAGAAAGAAGTTGATATGGTGTCAAAGTGTGATCTAGGAAGTATAACGTGAGTTATTTTTTCTTTGATACCAAGTAAGATAATGAAAAAAAGTAAGAGTTTTGTCCATCATAACATGGATAATATTTGTATTCATCAAAATAAATAGACATACAACGTAGCAAATGAGAGTAAAATAAGGATACGGTGTAGCTTAATTGGTTAGTTTTTGAGTTTGTTTTTTAAAGATTATTTGTTCGAGTCCCACAAACTTCATGGTCACTGGAAGCTTACATCATCGTTAACTTCAGGACCCATGAGATTTATCGAGATGCATGTAAGTTGGCCCGGACACCTACGTTAATAATAATAATAATAAAAGAATAAAATAAGGAGCTAAACATGAACTATACAGTACTTGAGAACATATACTTTTCAGTATAGATTTACATAATTGGAATTAACTAAGCTGTATCGGAACCATAAAAGACTTTTCAACTGGTTGCTGAGTGAATTCTGCAGCAGGATATTCTGTAGGTGATAGTTAAGAAAATTATACAGTACTTTGAGACTGGAGGGGCAAATACAATTTTGTAGAAGATAACACATCTTTTATTGTTTATCAAGTAATTACACCCATGAGTGTTTATTTAGTTGTACATTTGCCCTCTCGAAGAAGGCATGACTTGAGCTTTTATTATTTCATGGAAACTTTTGAGAAAAACATGCTTAGCTGGTTAATCACTAATCTAAAAAAAAAATTCATACAAGAATAAAGTTTATGGATCATTTGCTATTTCCATTTTTTTTTTGTTTTCAAGTTGTATTTTTTAAACAAAAACAGTAAACTTTTTTTATGGATTTTTTTAAAAAAGCAACACATAATTATTATAATTACAATAAATTCAGTGTTGGGCACTGCATTTCGGAAGTGTTTTTAAAAATATTTAAATTTATTTTTTTGCTTTAAATTAATATGTTTTTTATGTTTTCAGATTATTTGGATGTGGTAATGTTAAAAATAATTTTTTAAAAATAAAAAATATTATTTTAATATGTTTTGAAATGAAAAGCACTTTAAAAAATAGTTATTACTACACTTTCAAACACCCAGTATTATTAGTAGCTGCATGTCAACCTAATTCTAAAGAGAAATTCATTTCGTAGCAGCGAATAAAAAAAACAATTATAGACTCATGACATCTAACTAACTGGTTGTTTTTATTCAGTGATGATGACAACTATTTGTCAAGGTCTTATTTTGTATTTTGATATAATTTTATTTTTGAAAACATTTTAGCTTTAAATTATTAATTTTTATTTTTGGATTGTTTTGATGTGCTAATATTAAAAATAAATTTTAAAAATAAAAAATAAATTTATTTTAATACATTTCCAAACAAAAAATATTTTAAAAATTAGTTTTTATTACACTCCCGAACAAGTAATAAATGGATTAAATTATAAAATTAAATTCTTAACATAAATCAACAGGGTTAAGATTTCATTTCAACAAGTCGTACAAATTTAGACCAAGTATTACCTTTGAAAATTTCAGACTTTTGGCACCCATCCAATAATATATCCATGATAACAACCTTTCCTTAAGCAGGCTTGATCCCTGAAATTAATTTCTTCTTCGTTCATAAATAGCCAAGACTTCTATTTGCAACTTGTTGTGCTAGTATAAAACCCTCAAAACAGGGTAAGCTGACTTGAGTGCAACGTGACCGACGTGCACCGCCGACGCCACTTGGACATTGCCGTGCAGCTCATTGATTGAGACAAGGTGCTTATGGTTTTAATTAGCTCATTTAATGTTTTTGCCAATTTGTAGGTGAATTGACACTATTTTCACTCCTCTAGTCAACCCTCGTGTGGCTTGCGAGCGTGAAAAACCATGTCACCGTGAAGAGGATAACATACCGTGTTCAGTCATAGCATGCTTTGGCGGGGTTAGGTTAGCCTAGCCTAGCCTGCACCCATCGGGTTTGTAGACTATCTGCTTAACCCCCAACCGAAAAGGGGTTTAAATTGACCTCCACTATAACAGAGGTGGCTTATAATGAGACCCGAATGTGGACTAGCTCTCAGACCTCGTCGCTCTAAGCCCAGCACTGCTGGAAATGGGCCATTATCTATCCTGATTTCATATCTGAAACGAGACTTCCTTTTTGCTCGAAGGTTATGGGCTCCCCAACAAGAAGACATAGTGAAAGCAATCTGCCAGCTTCAAAACCCTAGTTCAGAATATGTTTTTCCTTGCTAAGCGATATAGAGTACAGCAAATATGCTCTTCCCAGCAAGCCATCACGTCTCAAAAATGGGCTCCTTCTAGTTTGGATTGGGAAGTCTGTTAGGAGAGCTAGGAATTCAGACTCAGAGGTAAATATCAAATTGCAAAAATAGGCATTGGGCTCCTCACATCTCTTACTAAAAACATAAGCATCTGGGCATTCACATCCGTTTGTTGGCATTAATTTGTTCACCAGGTGAATATTAAGAAACAATGGTATTTCTTCTTCTTCTTCTTCTTCTTCTTGGGCGGCATGGTGGCAAGGCTTATTATGTAGCCACTAGATTTATAGCAGTTCTCAACGGACCAAAAAAGCAGAGAGAGTTCTCAACGGACCAATATATGTAGCCATTATATTGACAGCTTTCTCTATCAAAATTAAACCTTCCATTGATAAGATTATTCAAACACCCTTGTAAATTTTTCTTATCGCACATCAAGATATTTTATGTCTATCCATTTGCATTTTCTGATATGACATTTTTTACTTTAGGAGTACGAAAACATTCACTGAGTTTTATATAAAAAGTACGTGTTTTACAAAGATTATATATCTATAATATTAATTATACTCTCTATGCAATTAGATTTGATAATATGTATGCTATACAATTTTGCATATAATGTAATTTAGAAATATAATATCGTAATAATTTATATTCAAAACGTACGATGAAATGCTGTTAAATTTAAAAGACTTCAAAATAAATTCTTAATAAAAAAAAATCAAATGGATTAATGGTACTAATTAAGTGAGAATTAGATTTCGAGTTATATATATATATATATATATATAATGGAGTCTTAAAGATACAAAAATATTTTAATTGATTTTTTGGGTAAAAATATAAAGGAATTTTGACAATTATCCCAAAAATCTTGATTTCTAGCAGCTCCTCTAGAATTCTAAGTTAGATATAACCGTATGGTTCAAAGAGTTTCATACCAATCTCAAGAGATCGATACGGTGATTGAGGAGATTGGTTTTTTTTTTTTTTTTAAATAATTATTTTAAATACTGAAACCATTATCTAACAAAATATGAATGCATTATAGAGATTATCCGAGAGTAAATTCATTTTGATTGGTATGAAAACTAACTCGAAGATAAGATTTTCTTACGGTCATCAGAGTGAAACATAAATCATAAAAACGGTCTGCGACTCAACTCCCGGGGGCACAAAACGGTGCGTGTTGCATCTACGTCCAAAACAATAGAGGGAAGTGAAAGAGTCAACTGTCAAACCGAAGAAACCAAGAAACTTAAGTTCAACCGCTTCGTACCTCGTATCTATTTCAACTGCTAACCCCTACAAAACAAACGGAACTCTTCTTTGCTTGGGAGCTCAGCTCCATGAGAATCGGAGTTTGTTTCGTGAAAGATTCAAGCAGCAAAATCTTACAAAATAGATGCAAACAACTGTCAAATCATAGGTTAGCAAATACTCCATCCTTGATTAAACTCTTTGCTTTTATTGTTCTTTTTTCTTAAAGACGCTGATGTAAAAATCTGAAACTTTTTTTTTTTTTTGCCTGAACTCTGTGAACAGTGTCAATTTATAGTGTAGCAAACTGGGATTATCTCAAAACATGAAAACAAATCAAGTTCGGTTTCTGGGTCTGATTCTAGTACTACTTGCAGTTGTTGTTTGCTCTCTTGCTGATTCGAAGGTAACTTAAAAAAGAATTAAACTGGACTTTTGACGGGTATCTATTGTTAATTATGTCAGTGATTTAGATTAATTGATTATGGATTTGGTTGAACTAGGAAAGTGCAGGCACTGGTTTAGATCCGAAATCGGATGCTACTACTAATGCTTCAAAAGAAGCAGGAGGGTCAAACTTAAAATCCAATTCAACTGAGGATGATAAAGGAAAGGGAAAGGGAGGTCAAGTTGATAAATCTAAGGAGGATAAAGCTGATGATTTGAATAATATTAAGATGGATAGCCAATCTGGGTCCAAAGATAATGAAAATGCGAAGGAGGATAAGGGTAATTCAAGTGAGGAATTTCAAGCAAAGGAGGGTGATCATAATAAAAAGAAGGGTTTGAGTGGTGGGGAAGAATCCAAGGATTTCCCTGAAGAGAAGAACGATGAAAGGGATACTCAATCAAGGAAGGAGGGTCCTCATGTTGAAGAATGCGATCCATCTAATAAGTGCACGGACGAGGAAAACAAGTTGGTTGCTTGTTTAAGAGTCCCGGGAAATGGTATGCATTTCGTCTAATTGGTACTGACATGTTTCATCTTGGTTTCGATAATGCTACACTTTTTGGTGTTCACAGACAACCTTTCTGATGCCTGCTTTTATATGTGTATGAAGTATTGAAGTTGACTTCATTAACTGGCCCTTTTCTGTTAATGAATTTTGTGATCCTTGTTTGAAATCTCATTGTTAGCTACTCTTTCTATGAAGAGTTTGTTCAATTGTTTTGCAGCCAAATTTGTGAGAATGTTTGAGGGAATCCACTTGAAATCTTCTAGTGTGATTTGAGGATGAAGGTTGTAAATTTTGCATGTTCTTGATTCCGAAAAAATTGGACTCCTTAAGTAAATTTTATCTGTGCCAATCCTTTTTTCGGTTTTTCACCAAAATGAGGGTTTTCATTACAACTTAAATCAACTAAATTAAATAACCCTTGGAATGTCTAGACGATACGAGTCTTGGTAGAACTTGCTGTTATGCTTCTAGTAAAATTTCTATATGCAGTATGGGAATTATCATTTTGGACATAATGAAAATAGAAAACGGAAAGCTGCTTTTAGTAGAATTTCGATGTGCAGTATGGGAATTATCATTCTGGACAACCTTCTGTCATGAGACTGAAGAATGCTTTGTTTATTGCTTGTTGGTGTTGAAATATCTGGATTGACTTCTGTTCTATTTCCAGAATCTCCAGATCTTTCACTGTTGATTCAGAACAAGGGGAAAGGCCCGCTTAATGTTACAATTTCTGCTCCAGATTTTGTTCACCTGGAGAAAACAAAGATTCAACTCCAAGAAAAAGATGACAAAAAGGTATTTATGACTGATACCAAATCGTTACTGAAAAGATTACGGAGGAGCATCAATTTCTGCCCCACTTTTGAAGCTGAACTAATACTGAGGATTATTTTTCCTTTTCGTATCATGATTTTTTGTTGTCTTCTGGTTCATTTTCTACAGAACTGTCGTAGATTAAGACTATCTTGCTTTTCTAGATATCAATCTTGGAGGGATTGATCTCTTCTATAAGAATCTAAATGAGGAAATATGATGATAAGAATCTAAATAATGAAAGGTGATGAGGTAGAAATTAATGTAGCTCACAGCTCCATTGTAACTTGATAGCATGGGGACGTCTATTCATGTTGGTAAACTGGAACTGAAGTGGCAACCTCATTGATTGTTGATAGAACAGGGAATGCGATGCCAAGGGGATCCTCTCCCAACATAAACTCTGATTATTCGTTTACAAGTATATTCAACCCTTCAAGCCATAGAACTACATTTTGGGTTTAAACCAGGAGAAAGAATTAGCAATTCATTAGGTATTCAGTCTTGTTGCGATGTCATGTAAGACTTGAAAACAACTGAGTTGAGAATGAAGTTTTTGATCTGCATGAACAATGTGTTGCTTTGTTATTGTAATTTATCCAGCATGGAAGACCTGCCTTCTAAAGGCGTGTGAATGCTTCTGTGACCAACCAACTAAAATTAAGGGTTTCTGTGCTTTGAGCATGCCTTGCTAATTTGGTAATGGTCCACGTTTCCTGCACAAAGATTTTTCATGTAATATTTGATAATTTTCAGTCAAATAGGTAATCTAAAAATTTCTGTGCTTTGAATACGATCTGCATTTCTGCCTTGTTTCCTAGATATGAAAAATATCTGATAATCTCCCCGTTGAAATTATTTTGAATTTATCTACTGTCTTTTGGTTGACGCTGCTGTTCAGGTGAAGGTTTCCATCACTGGTGGAGGAAGTGAAAACCTGATTGTTTTGACGGCTGGTAAAGGTCAGTGCAAGCTTGATATAAAGGATACGGTTGCCCACTATTTGGGCAAGGAGCTTCACAAGTCCCACGAGTCTGCTGATATAATAAACTCCATGTCACGAACCTCCACCATTGCTGTTTTATCCTTTGCTGCACTGCTGATCCTGGCATCAGGTTGGATGTGCATCAGCTTCCGAAGGAAGCACCTTTCCTACAATAACCCTCGATATCAGAGGCTAGAGATGGAGCTGCCGGTGTCAGGTGGGGGGAAAACAGAGTCCAAAACTAATGATGGATGGGATAATAATTGGGGTGATGATTGGGATGATGAGGAGGCACCTAAGACGCCCTCGCTACCTGTTACTCCAAGCCTTTCATCTAAAGGCCTTGCTTCGCGACGGTTGAGTAAGGATGGGTGGAAAGATTAGCTGCCTAGGTTGACGTAAACGTTTTACAGGGGAAAATTCTTAGTTCATGCAGTTTCTTTTCATCAATTTTTGTTTCCTGATTTGTTCTTTGGCAACCTCTTCATTTTCTTTTCCCCAGTGGACACACAAACTTCAAGAAAGTTACACGCCTGATTGTTTAGTTTATTATAACAAAATCATATATATATATATATATATATAAAATTAGAGCAAAAGTTATTTGTAATAAGCCTTTTAAAATATAACAACATTATCTTAGTTTAGATATATTTCTAAATAAAGTAAAAAGTAGATAGACTCAATAATCTTTTAACAAAATAAATTTAAGCTCTAGATTTGAAAGGTATTTAAAAACTTAAGAAATGAGAAGGAAAACATTAAAATTGAGGTAAGGCAGGGTATGAAAAACTGGGAAAAATATTGTCTTGAACTCTCCCTTCATTTTATTTTTTATTTTTTTGTAGTTGATTTTGAAAGTTAAACAATTGAAGAATTAATTTTGGTATTACCCAGCATTAATTTCAACATCATTAACTTTTGATTAATTACCATAAATCCATAATAGAACCTATATTTTGAGTTGAATAAACCTACTAAGGTTTTGATGAAAAAATATTGAAAAAACTTATCAGAATTTTCCTTTCATGGGTTGGACAAAACAGTGGATTCGATTGGAAGAAATAATTCTCCATTGACTAAATCTAAGTTGCTAAAAAATATTTTTTTGTGGCTTAGAAAATTATTTTACAATGAACCCAAATAGAGCCTAAAGCCCTATCTCGAGTATGAGCTGGGCCAGCACACACATGTGGCTTTACACCTAAAACTCACTTTGCTTATGTCCTTTCTTCTCTAAAAACTTGGGTGTCTTTAGGCCCAATCTTAACTCTTCAACTACCTATTATATAAAAACTAGAAAAGTTTTGTTTAGTTACAATGTGGGATAAAGTTTTTTAAAAGGTTTTGGGTTTCACCAAAACATATTAAACTAGGGTTTTTTGAGATTAATTTCTCATTCATCTGTAATTTATAAATCATGTTAATATTCTATATTAAAGAGCATATATTGGAGATTAAAGTCCAACAAAGTTTTAACTCTAAAAGTGAGTGGATCTCACTTTTAATTTGGCCTCAAATGTTCTTATTAACCATGTTCTTTAAGCAAATCTCCAACAATCCCCAATATAAATGGAAATTGTCTCATCAATTTTAAAATGATTCAAAGATTTATTGATATAGCACTATAACATGATAGGTAGCTTTTGGCTTTGAGCATTCCTTAGTGAAATACTATCGGATTTACTCAACTAAATAGCAAACGCAATGTCTTGAACTATTCGGCCTTTTATGCAAACCAAGATTATAGTAATCACATAGTTCTCTACCTAGAGATTTTGTTTGGTTCTCATTGTTGTGTTTATTTTGGCCCTGAACAATTCTTGGATTCATGAGTGTTTTAAAGAATTCAGCCTTTATCGAAATTCTTAAAAAAATTGCCATATTTCTCACGCATATAAGTGATCTTTCATAAAAAGTATTCTGTTATACTCCATTTTGTATATTAAGATATGAAAATCATTAAGAGCACTGCTCACCATTTATCACATTACAACTAGCACTTGTTTCATCATAAGAATAAATAGAAAATAATAATTTTCAAGTGCTGCTAAAAATGTTATATGACTTAGTTTTTCATTTGAATCTAGATATTGGGATCTCCAATTAACTAGGTATAATTATCATCATTCCATTCTTTTATTATTTAAAGGTTTTAAGCCTATTTTTCTCAATGAATTATATACAAACTCTTTTGGAAAACCTTTAGTTAACAAATCCGTAATATTTTTCTTTGACTTTACATAATTAATGAAAATAATTTCATTTGAGAGAGAAAATTTTTAATGGTATTGTGTTTATGGTAATTTTTATTAACTAATCAATTTGCCAAAGATATACTTATGGCTAGCCTTAAATATGTTTTATTTTTCAAATTTCTTTCATTTTAATTTCTTCATGGTTCCACCTCATTCACATTGACACAACCAATAAGTTAGCCTTTTATTCATTCAACATGTTCATATAACAATGTTCCTTTCTATTCTTACACCATAATCATTTTTCCCCTCATACAAAAAATACATAATTAATTCATAGCAATATTAATAACAAGAACATATTTTACCACTACATCTTCCATAAACCCTAACACTCACATAATTCTAATTTCATCAAAACATGTATTTAATCAAATTTTCTAAATTTTGCCAAAACTAGCAATAGATTCAAAAAGCAATAAATCATCTTCCTTAGATTTCATTTTTACATCCAATGGTCAGAATATAAACATTGGAGTCTTGCATAATATATCTCAAACTGAGAATGATCCAACGGTTAAATCTTCCTAGATTGTAATAAAACCGAGCTAACTTGAAACTTGGTGAGCTACTATTCAACATGAGCAACACATTTCCAGTGAGTGTGTGTGTTTTCAATCTCTACCATCCATAACGAAGACAACATAGGCACACCACATATCCAAACACAGAAGTGATCCAATGATGGAAAAGAGAGGACTTTTCCGGCGATCGAAATTGCCCTACAGGGTATGTTTTTCCTTTCTTTCTTATAAAGAAGAGCAAAACAGTAAATACATTGTTACAATCAACATGATACATTTTGTGTCTTATATTACAGTGCATCCCTGATTCTTTTAGGTTTTTCTAGCATTAACAATATCATCCCCAGACAACAGTAATTTGAAGTAGAATTTTTCACTCACTTGTACATTAATGGCCATGTTTGTTCTTGCGTTTTAAAAGCGTTTTTGAAAAAAATTAAATTTTTTTATTTTTTTATTTAATTCAAATTAATATTTTTTTTGTGTTTCTAAATTATTTTGATGTGTTGATGTCAAAAATAATTTTATAAAAATAAAAAATATATAATTTTAATAAAATATACTTTAAAAAATAACCCCAAGATACTTCGAAACATACGGTTAGAAATCTGTAGCTCTTAGGAATCTGTCTGCATAACTTTTGGAGGACAAAACGCATTGTTTTTCATATCATGTTCCTTCCGTCTCTTCTATCGCCCTACCTTGTCTTTTTTATCCAAACTCGCCATCAACAATATTTATTAAAATCATCCGTGTTTTATTTTTTACAAGAAAGCAAAATAATTCTCCTATTTTTCATGTACACAGCTAGGACAGCGGAGCTAGGTTCAACTTGGCCGTGTACTTACGTGTCAATGTTTTATTAGACCACCTAGACGAAGCACGTGCAATCGCCCTCCATGTGAGGTCTGAGGAGGAGCAGCACGTTGTGGGTCCCAACAAGCAGGTTTGTCAGATTGGCACGTGCACTCACATGAGTTAGTCCATCCTATTACGTGTCCTGTTTCCCCTAATTTATAGGGCCAGGAAATCACCGTTGATTGCGATTAAAGATCGTGGGCTTGGGCCCCGCAAGTCAACGGAAGTGACGGTGGAAAATTGACGGCTGAGATCCGCTTTGAGTGAAAACAATTACTTTTTTTTTTTATGATGAAAGGATTTTTTAGATAATTTTTAAGAAAATTGCATCAAAAATGGATTTTCCTTCAAATGATGGACTGCGACCAATCTCAATAATGCATGTTGTTTGTTAGCACTTAAATGGAACACTTAGTTAACCCAGAATCACAGAAGCCCATCAACTCGACCGAAGGCATTCCATTCTATGATCATTGCGACCAAACTTAGCAGTTAGTACATTTCATTGACAATCAGATCAGATGATCTTGAAGTAAACCTACAAGCTGCCATTTTAAATTGAAGATATTCTTTCATAGACAGTTGGAAAAGACCAAAATTGCATGCAATCCGGCCAACCTGCACATGATCAGATAAATATTCGGACCCAAAATTTGATTACGCTTATGGGGGACCGATAGAAGCTCGGATTTTAGTGTAGGATACACAAGTGTTTGCAATTGTAATATTGGTTGTTATTTAAAGTATTTTTTTAAAAATATATTAATATAATTTCTTTATTTTTTAAAAAATTAGGTATTAACACTTTAAAATAATTCAAAAAAATCAAATTTTATTGAAACTCTATACAAATACGGTCAATCTAAATTTCATCATCAATGTACAACTCACCTTTTATTTTATTTCTAAAATTTTAAAATAGTGAAGATAACAAGTACAATATATCATATCATATTTTTGAGTCAAAATCTTTCGCAATCTACCTTCAGTCCCCAGTCTCCAACATACGCACTTCAAAGAGTCCCAAAAACAAGAAATTTGGGACTCTGCGCTCATTGTGGGGCTCCATGACCTCAGCCCCCAAAATGCTGAAATAGTATTTGATAAACAAATTTACGTGTAATAGGATAGTTTAAAAATATAAAAATCACATTTCAATAATGTCACAGTTTTAAAACATAATATTTAATATATAATGTAGTTTAGAATGGTGACAACTGATATTATGTTCATAATCGTAATATTAATAAAATATTTTAAAACTGTGAATCGTTTCGAAAAACAACTGGATATTTAATAAAATAGTTAAACTATAGGCAAAATGATCAGATCATTTCGGCTGCTACAAGGTTTTGGATCATTTTTATGTATTAAGCTTGAAAAAATTTATAAAATTATAGTTTTTTTTAATATAAAGTTTTATTTACTTTATGATTTTAAAGACTTAAAATATTTATAAATTTATCAAAATTTGAACAGAATTTTCTCTATACATAAATTATACCAAAAATTTTATCACTCTTAAATAAACTTGTAAAAAACTACAATAACTGCAATCAATAAATTCTAACTAAACTCAACATATTCTCACATT
>Ga0307517_10009802_pt1 | contig 13513 bp, 10 predicted proteins | sample 23_EM_MG_FD_194515 | JGI IMG/M metagenome (GOLD analysis project Ga0307517, IMG submission 194515) | Populus trichocarpa ectomycorrhiza microbial communities from riparian zone in the Pacific Northwest, United States - 23_EM | ecosystem: Host-associated > Plants > Roots > Unclassified | place...
TATGAATCTTTGTCGTGTCTGTTCTTATTTCCCTTCATTCGTATGATTCGTCTGTTCCAATATTCAATGGGCTTAATTTCTCTAATTGCTATTATTGACACTAGCAGTATCGAAGAAAAATCTTTCCATAAAGCTTATGAAAGATCAAACAAACCGAGTCTAATGTTTATGCGAATGAGTAAAACTAATAATATCAAGTTTGTTTTTCCCAAAACTGAAAAGTGCTAAGGAATCTATGACATTTGTTGAAGAGCATTCCTAAACTGCTGATAATTCATTTGTTATGACATTAATGAGTACTTTAACCACCAAGAAGTTTGATAGTTCTCGCACCATACATGAGCACGTCATTGAAATGACAATATCACAGTAAGACGACTTAAGTCATTGAGAATGAATGTGGATGAGAGTTTTCTTTTGCAATTTATTATCAACTCGTTATCTCTTGAGTATGGTCATTTTCAAATGAACTATAATACCATGAAGAACAAATAGAATGTGCATGAATTGCAAAATATGCTTGTTTAGGAGAAAACAAGATTTAAGAATCAAGGAACTCATTCCATTCATTTTGTAAACAATCAAGGAGCTGGAAAGATTGTTGGTAAACAATATAGAAAGGGCAAGCATAGACCTTTCAGGATAAATGAATCTTCTTTCCAAGTTCATAAGAAGGAACATGAGAAAGATAAGTGTCATTTTTATGGAAAACCTAGACATTTTTAGAAAGATTTCTTGAAATGTAGGGCATAGTTAGAAAAGAATGGTAAGCCTTGTGCTTTTATATGTTTCGAATCAAATTTAATTAAGGTTCCTTATAATTCTTAGTGCATTGATTCATGATGTACCGTTCATTTTTCTAAGACAATGCAGAGATTTATTTCAATCCAAACCACAAACCCAAATGAAAAGCTTGTCTATATGGGAAAAGAGTCAAAGTTCTGGTTGAAGTCATTGGAACTTATCATTTGATTCTAGACACAATATATCATTTGGACTTGTTTCAAACTTTTTATGTACCCTCAGTTTCATAAAGATTAGTAAAGAATGAAATCCTTCCAGGTTTAGATTTTATTTATCTTAATATCAGTATGGATTGTATTAAAAAAAACAAAACAAAACACATAAAGAAAAGAGCCATAAAAAGTACACAGCTTCTTGAAATTATACACACCAATATATATAGACTTTTTTATTCTACTTTTTTTAGTAAGGAAAAATATTTTATCACCTTTATTGATGACTATTTATGTTATGGATATGTTTATTTGTTATATGAAAAATCTCAAGCAATAGATGCCTTAAAGGTGTTTATTAATGAAGTTGAAAGACAAATAAACATGAAGGTGAGATTTATTAAGTCAGATAGAGGTGGTGAGTATTATAAAAGATTTAATGATACTGGACAATCTTCAGGTCCATTTGCTAAATTCCTTAAGAAACATGACATATATGCTCAATACACAATGCTAGATACACCACAACAAAATGATGTAGCAGAAAGGCGTAATTGTACTTTATTAGATATGGTTGGGAGTATGTTGAATTATTAATCTTTACGTATCTCATTGTAGATGTCTGCATTAAAAACTACTGCGTATTTGTTAAATAGGGTTCATAGTAAGGCAAAACTAAAAACACTTTATAAATTATGGATTGATAGTTAACCTAGTTTAAAGCACTTGTATGTTTGGGGTTACCCAATGGAAGTAAGAATTTATAATACACATGAAAAGAAACTGGATTCTAGAACAACCGATGGTTTCTTCATTAGTTATCTAGAAAAATCTATAGGGTATAGATTTTATTATTCTAACCATAACACAAGAATTGTTGAAATTATAAACGCTAGGTTCATTAAAAATGATAAAGTTAGTGGGAGTGAAACACCATATAATGTGGAAATTTAAAAAGTTACGGTACAAACTCATTTACCTTCTACATCTTCTAAAGTTGTTGTTCCTCAAATTATTGAACAGTTTAACAATTATCAAGAACAATAAATTAATAATTATACACCACACAATGAAGATATTGTTGATGAACTCATGATAGATGAACCATAAGAAATAACATTAAGAAGGTCTCAAAAACAAAACAAAAAAGTTTGTTATTTCAAATGATTGGTGATATTTTACATGAGTCAGGATTTGATCGTGGAATTAATGATGATCCAATTTCATTTTCACATACTATTGATAGTGATAATTCTAACAAGTGGATTGATGCCATGAAAGATGAACTAAAATCTATGGAACAAAATAAAGTTTGGGACCTTATTAAAATACTTAAAGGTTGCAAAAGAATTGGATGTAAATGGGTTTTCATGATCAAATGAGACTCAAATAGCCATGTTAAAAGATATAAGGCCAAACTTGTTGCCAAAAGATTTACTCATAAATATGACATTGATTACAAATAGACCTTTCCACTAGTCTGCAGGAAAGACTCGTTTAGAATTATCATGGCTATAGTAGCTCATTATGATTTAGAGTTTTATCAAATAGATGTGAAAACAACCTTTTTAAATGGGGATTTAGAAGAAAAAGTCTATATAGATTAACCTGAGGGATTTTCAGTTGAAGAAAAGGAACACATGGAGTGAAAATTAAAAATCAATATATGGACTAAACAAACTTCTACACAATGGTATCTCAAGTTTAATGATACAATAATTTCTTTTGGATTTAAGAAAAACATTGTTGATTGGTGTATATATTTAAAGGTTAGTGAGAGTAAGTTTATATTTTTTATTCTACATGTTGATGATATCTTGTTTGAAACTAATGATCTTGGTTTACTTCACGAGACCAAAATTTTTTCTCTCTAATAACTTTGATATAAAAGATATAGAAGAGTCAACTTATATGACTAGGATAGAAATATTACAGGATAGATCACAAGAATTGTTACGATTATCTTAAAAGGCCTATATTAATAAAGTTTTAGAGAGATTTAGGATGAATAAATGCTCAACAAATACCGTTTCCATTCAAAAAGGAAATAAGTTCAGTCTCATTCAATGCTCAAAGAATGAATTGGAACACAAACAAATGGAAGAAATTTCATATGCATCAATTATTGGGAGCTTGATGTATGCTTAAACTTGTACTAGACCATACATCAGTTTTGTTGTTGGAATGCTACGCAGGTACCAAAGTAATCTAGGCTTAGATCATTGAAAGGCTACAAAAAAGTATTGAGATACTTGCAAGGAACAAATTAAATATTATATACTCACTTATAAAAAAATTTGATCATCATGAGGTGATTAGATATTCAAATTTAGATTTTATTGGATGTGTAGATATAAGAAAATCCATATTTGGTTATTTGTTTCTTTTAGCTGGAGGAGAAATCTCATGGAATAGTGCAAAGCAATCTATTATTGATGCATCCACTATAAAAGCTGAATTTGTGGCATGCTTTGAGGCTACAATATAGATGAATTGGTTACAAAATTTTATTTCAAGATTCGGAGTAGTTGATAGTATCACCAAGCTACTAAAAGTTTATTGTGATAATTCTGCAACTGTCTTCTTTTCTAAGAACAAAAGGTATTAAAAAGGTGCAAAATACATGAAATTGAAATACTTTGTAATTAAAAAAGAAGTTTATAAACAAAGAGTGTTAATCATTAGCACCAATCTTATGATTATTGATCCATTGACGAAAGGATTGTCACCTAAAATTTTTAGCACTCATGTAAAATAGTGGGTATCATGGCATATAATTGTTGATATTATATCATGACTTTATAATGATTATGTATTTGACACTATAAGCTGATGTTTATGGTATTTCCTCTTTTCTATTTGGTAAACATGATTGAATTAGAATAATGATAACATGAATTGTCTTTAATAAAGACATTATTGTTGGACCAATTATGTGTTTTTTATTTACAGATCATGGTAAGTGAAGACTAATATTGTTGTACATGGAAGGATTTATGTCAAATAGATGATGTACAACCGTCATGAATCTTATTTGTTCTTACTTAATTATGATATACGTAGAGACCAATGTATGTAAAGTTTTAGCGTTACTCTATGAGTATTATGTTATCTATTTACTAAATCATGAAGAAAGATAATATTATACGAGTCAAGTGGAAGAATATTATAAGATGTGGCTACATAAATAAAATTAGGCTATTAAATGGTTTAACAGAATATTAATGTTGAAACCTTATTAGTCAACTTTTTGAGAAGTAATTTTTTATTTTAATAACTGCAAACTTGATGGACGTGTGAATTAAGGAGTCTATTGATCCTCTCTCTACCCATAACAATTAGTTTTATTCCATCAAAACTTACATAATATTTGAAGGGGTTTGCTATGGGTCTAGATACTCTTTCTTTTAATGTTTTCTTTAGATATTTATTTATACATGAAAATCATGAAGTTCTAGATCATGGACATTAACATTTTATTTGATTGTTCATGCTTACAATTACAATTAGGTAATGGAGTCCGCAACCACTTTGTTCTTTTTAGTTAATTAGTGGGATAAGTGTCTTTTCTTTTCATTTTTTTTTTGCTCAAAGTTTGTGTAACCTTAAGTCTAATTTGAATTCAAAGATAGAGAAGGATCTTCATCTTTCGATCATTGAAGCTACATTAAAAAGTCGATTATATCAAATATAAACGTGGTGAAGACAAACAATCATAAAAGGCGAAGTGCCTTCCAATTCTTGGTGGGCACCTTTTTTCTTCACACACAGGTGGAGCCTGTACAGGTAGAACATTCTTTTGTTTGCTTGTGTAGTTTACGTGGTGGTGAAACTTCGCACGAGCAAGGTAAAATCTCAAAGTGCGAAAGCTTGTTGAGATTGACCATGGAATTTAGATGGATAAGCTGCGTTTTCCTGTTCATTTATCAATCAATTATGATGCTACTTTGCTGACTCGAAACTGGGTAACTCATGATTAACAAGTTGAAGCTTTTCATGGATCTTGCAATTTAGACACAATTAATTGTCAAAACAAAGCTTAGAATCAAGATTGGTAAGGCTGCCCTTCAATGTCGCACTGGATATAATTTATGATATTTTATTAGTTATTTTCTTGAATATATTTTAAAAAAATAAACAAAAAAATAGAAAATAGAAAATTCACTATTCATAAAAAAAATAATAACAATATCTCAATTTAAGATTTTTCTATCATAATTATATCTTTTTATTTATATAAAATGAATCTAGAAGCAGTAAAACATCAATTGTTACTACAGGAGTAAAATTACTCATTACTCCGTGAAGAAGAATAAAAATAAAACTCCCACTTCACTGTCACTTTAATTGCCATTCTGCCATCACCCTCTCTTCCTTAAGTACCGCCTCTCCCTCTCTCTGCAACACAGTTTCTCTCCTCCCTCAATGGCTTGCGCGCACACACACATGGATAACATAAAAACTGCAACTCTTTATGTACCAGCATTAATATTTTATACCTCAAGTACCCATTTTATGAACAACCCAGAAGCCAAGATCCACTCTTTCACCATTTTTCTCTAGAATTCCCTATCTCTGGTATTGCCAAACACTCCGTTCTTTCATTGATTCACTGTCTCTTCCGATTTTTATTGTTCTGATTATTTCTTTCTCTTTGTGTGCGTGTCAATGCAGGAAGTGCTAGCTAGCTTGTTGTGGGATTATCAATTTTTTATTTTTTTTTTCTGTTAGCAATAACAACTTAGCATTAATTTTTTTTTGTATGGTTATAAAAATGAGGGTCAAAGAAATGCATCCATTATGCTGCATCTCACTAGAGAGTTCAGAAGTTCGGAGCCAATCACCGGATGCAACGTTGACTCGAGCAAGATCGTTGCCGGAGACATTTTTCGGTGGATCTAACGGCAATGTAGGGAGGACAGAGGCGGGATCGAAGGCGACGGTGGCTGGAGTGTTGTACAAGTGGACGAATTATGGGAAAGGGTGGAGATCGCGGTGGTTCTTGTTGAAAAATGGTGTGCTTTCTTACTCGAAGATTCGACGGCCACCGGAGAGTATTAATCTGGGTGATGATGTTAGATTGATCGGAGAAATATCGACGAATCGATTATTGAGATTGGATAGTCGTGGCGGCAGTGGAAGACAGAAACTGCAAAAAACTGTTGGCCTTGTTCATTTAAAGGTAATATCATTAAATCGAAAATCAGAAATGGAAATCTAAAACTATGACCTTTAATTTAAATGATCAACAAAATGGAAGTGCTTGCTAAGTTTTTTTTTTTATTATTCATTTATCTATCCATTTTCTTTGCTGTGCGTATATTTTCTTTTTCTTTTTCTTTCTAGCGGTATTGGAGGAAGTGTTGCTGCTATTGGAATTTTCTTTTTAGATTTTCAAATTAGGAAAAGGATGAATTTTTTTTTATAAGAAAAAAGATTACTTTTGTTATTGATTTTAATGCATGGATGGAGTACTCTGTTTTGGGTTTTGTTTTTACAGTTTCAACTGGGTGTTAATGTACAGTGGGTCACATCAGCAGGTGTTTGGGGCGGGGGGGTATGGAATGGTATGGCTAGAATAAGGTACGGTGTAGATCTAGGTAATTCCAAGCTTTGGTCACATCGACGGCCTTGCATGGTTGGATTTTAGCACCATCAAATGATCTTTCATTTCTTGCTTTTTATCATCGACTTCTTGGTTTTCACTCTTCTCACATCTCATCCAAAAACCAAACCTATAGACCTTATGGACCTTTTCTTATCTTTATTTTTGATGGACTTTTGAGAAGACGACTGCACTATGATAATATTTGTTTTTCCGTTTATAATTATATTCTGTGCTGTAAAAATATTCTTGGTTTAAAAAAATATGTAACTATCACTAGGCGTGGGCTTGGCTTATTTTTCAAGTCTGGGTTTGGGAGTTCATTTTAATTTGACTACTACTGTTTATAAACCGCACAAACAAAAAAGATGCTTTTATGCGAGCATTTTTAAGCATATCCTATCTCAGGCTTCTCTGGGGCAGTGACAAATTTTAGTATATCAGGGTCTTGTTTTTTGACCACGTCATATTGGGGTCTAGGTGTTGGTTTTTGGCTTTTGAGTTTCTACAGCTGATTTATAATCTTGTGACCAAAACATTTGTTCGTGTTATTACCGGTGCTGGTTGTATAACGAACTAGTTTAAAGGGTTTTGCTCCTACCTGGGTTAGTTCTCGGTGACCTGAAACTGAAAGGTGGTTGGATAGGACTCGGTTCAAAAGTCTTAACGGTTCCTCTTCTGGGTATGTATTTTTTTTTTTTTTTTTTTTTCTCATAGTGATTTGCTACTTATCCTGGGGAGTCTTGTCCTTCAACGTTATAGCTTCTCCTTATCTAAATGAATCTTTGAAATTGAGAACACGTTCACTGTTCAAACTTATTCCAGATATTTGATTTTGTTTGTTGATTTAGTCATACGATTATTCTACCATCTTAGTCGTGATATTTTTAGCATTTTCTTATTTTACAATGTGATATGCAATTGTTGCAAATGTTTATCGGGATGTTGTCTGAATTGGTGTGGCAGATTTCATCATTTCGTGAGAGCAAGTCCGACGATAAGCGGTTTTACATATTTACTGCTACTAAGACACTTCATCTGAGAACTGATTCAAAGAGAGATAGAGTGGCTTGGATACGAGCACTGGTCTCAACTAGCAGCCTTTTTCCATCAAGATCGCTAAATGATAGTATCTCCCTTGTTCCAAATGATTTGTCTATCTCAACTGACAGGCTTAAGAAACGTTTACTTGAAGACGGTATCAATGAGAACATCGTAAAGGATTGCGAGCAGATAATGCTATCCGAGTTTTCTGAGATACAAGTACAAGTTAAAGTTCTTTGTGAAGAACGGTCCAATTTGCTAGACACATTAAGGCAATTGGAGGTAAAAAAACGACCATAACTTTATTGGAGATGTTTGGGGTGATATTCAGTATATTTATTTATTCTTACACATTATCTGAATTAATTGTTTTTTTGTCATTGCATTATCATGTTAAATTTGAAAATGTTGTGATCAATCCTTTTCTAAAACATAAATAACTTAATGAGAGGATGAATTCAAGTAATTGTTCATCTTCAAGTGAAAAAATACTAAGGTTGGCCAAACAAATCTTCATCCTTTTGACAATTTATATGACCCTAGCTTCTCTAGATGTAATGTATTGACTGGCTTGTTTCTTGATAAAACCCTTGGTTTTGTTGATCTCCAATATCTTCATGGATAAGGTAGCAGCTTAAACCTTCCTGAGTGGTAAAATATGCCCTCCCTGCTCTTAACATATGTTTTGCTTTCCAACCTCTAACTTTGAAATTTGTTTGAAAACTTAGGATCATAGTTTATGAGTAAGGCACATGTTCATAGCTATTTAAATTGAAAAAAATGTAAATTTCAGGTGGTTAATGCAACTTCTGCTGTTCATTTTTAAAACCTGACATTATTATAAAGTTTTGGAAAGGTCTGAATGCTTTGTAATTGATGGGAGTGTTATGGACAGAAAAAATTTCCTGCTGCCTGAGTATTTCAAATTATGAATAAAGAATAATTAATATATTCTGCCAAATATAGACCGATAGTATATTCACAAGAACATAGAGGTTAACATTTGTTGTCTCAGTATTGGTGTTGAGGAATTACTGACAAATTGCTTTTGCCTTGGCATTGCAAGTGATGAAACAATCTGTGGCAATTGACAAAGTTGATCCAAAAATCTTTTGAATTGTAATATTTGGTTCAATACCATTGATGGATTCTCTAATGTTTTTTTCCTATACAAAGTGGATTGTTGCAGGTATTATTTTGTGAAGTATGAATGCTTTGAAATAATCTTACATTGCATAACCCCAAGAATTTTTGTTTGTTTGTTTGTTTTATGCATGCAGGCAGCTAATATTGAAAATGAAACCTCAGGAATTCCAGATGGCGAATATCAATTGACAAAGCATGAATTTTCGAGTTTAGGGCGTGGAAAATATAGTGGTATGGGCATCTGATACTTCATCTTCTTATTGTGAACTCATAATGAATTACTAGAATTTTGTCTTTATTCTGATCACTGGAGTCAACTACGGATCCATTCTTATGTAGCAAAAATTGCAGGGTATCTAGTTTATTTTCTTGGAGTTGAAAAATATTTTAACAACAAAATGTCATGCAATTTCCATTTTTTATTTTCTGTTATTCGGTTCTCATGATTTCTTGAAAAACATTTCATTAATATTTCTGCCATGCTTTTTTTATTTATCTTTTCATTTTAAAAAGGTTTCCTGCTCCACAAATTTGCGTCAATAACTACATTTCCAAGGCTACTTTTTATGTATTCTTATTCCTGACATCCTATTACGGATTTCAGAATATAGCACAACTGAGTCATCTGATGATATTGAGAAACAAGAGCTTGAGGAAGTGTCAGACGAAGATGGAACCTCCTTTTATGACACAAAAGAATATTTTACTGAACTGGCTGTCAGTGGTTTGTCAATGACAGAAGTTTCAAAGTACTCTGAGAAGGATAGGAGATTTAATCAGCTTGATAATGAAGAGAAAATGAATGCTGAGAAGCGAGTTTGCAGTTCTGGATATCCAAATATTGAAAGGCGAAAAAAGCTTCCTGACCCGGTTGAGAAAGAGAAAGGAGTCAGTCTTTGGTCTATGATCAAAGACAATGTGGGGAAGGATCTCACACGAGTCTGTCTCCCTGTTTACTTTAATGAACCAATATCCTCTCTTCAGAAGTGCTTTGAGGACTTGGAGTACTCTTATCTTTTGGACAGAGCCTATGAATATGGAAAAGCAGTAAGAGTTATTATTGCTTTTAGTCTTGATTCATATTGAACAACTTTTTTGTCAAAAGACACATATCTAAGTGTCTGAGTATTGCGAACTCTTTCTCTGAGTATCTATGGTGTTTTTTTTTTTTTTGAATTCATCACTTTACATCTTGTTCTCTTCAATGTTTTTTTATTATTATTATTATTATTATATGACATTCATGAATTGTGAACACATTCTGGTGTCTATTATGAGATGGTAAACAAAAAGGGGACAGTCCATGGACAGTGATTGATTTTTTGCTTTATATCTTGATTGCACTCAAGTTTATGGTCTTTGCATCAAACATCGAGCATTTGAATTATCTATGAGTATTTGGGAATTCAAGGATTTCAGCCACTAAACTTGTCTCTCTTTTCTGTTCATGATGTTTCTTTGCTGTGATACTGACTTGTACGTTAAGGTTCCATATGAAATAATACTCGCCATTCTAGCATCTTTTGGGAAAACCAGTGCTCTCAAGTAAATATTACAGACTCTGACAGACAATATCTTTAGAATTCCATGCATTGCAGTTGGCTAAACCTTCTCATCATTTGATTGGCAGATGTGAGATGGTTTTCAGATAGCAATTAGGCTCTATAACTTGAGGGCTAAAGTTCCATATGAAATAATACTCGCCATTCTAGCATCTTTTGGGAAAACCAGTGCTCTCAAGTAAATATTACAGACTCTGATAGACAATATCTTTAGAATTCCATGCATTGCAGTTGGCTAAACCTTCTTATCATTTGATTGGCAGATGTGAGATGGTTTTCAGATAGCAATTAGGCTCTATAACTTGAGGGCTAAAGATGATCTTGTAATCTGGACTAAGTCAAGTAACTATACTAAAATGCTACCCATATATATTATTGGATTGCTGTTCGGTTCTGACTGTTCCGATGTGTTTTATTTTTTATTTTTAAATTTCAGGGGAACAGCAACCTAAGGATCCTAAATGTTGCCGCATTTGCTGTCTCTGGATATGCTTCCTCTGAAGGCCGGCACTGTAAACCCTTCAATCCTTTGCTAGGAGAAACTTATGAAGCTGACTTTCCTGATAAAGGAGTTCGTTTCTTCTCTGAAAAGGTCAGTAATCATCTCTGATTCACAACAGAACAGGGTGAATCGACTTAAGAAATATTTAAATTGAACTCACAGTCAGACTACTGACTAAGCTGTGTTGATACATGCCCTTTTATTTTCTATATTTAACAAAAAATCATGACATATATTTTGTCAGAGACTTCAATGAATGAATAGAAAGAACTTTAAGAAAAACATGACTGTGATTAGAATCCTAATAAATGCATAAGGGTTTGCCTGCACCACTTTCTTTTCCAAAGGGGAAATTACAAATTTTAGAAATTGTAACACTTAAAGAAAAATATATTCCAGTCAAACTACTATGCAGGGTTCGGGAGTAAATTTCTATTTAAAATTATTCAAACAAAATTGAACCTTGCTTTTAGTTCTTCACTAGGTGAAACTAGCCAAACAAAATGTCCTTAGGGAAGATATAGGACCTGTCTGGTCATGAATGCTTTTCTCTTCAGACAGAGTACATTTCAACGATATTTTGAGTTGAAACAGGTTAGTCACCACCCAACTCTCATTGCCTGCCACTGTGAAGGTAGAGGGTGGAAGTTCTGGGGTGACAGCAACCTCCGCACAAAATTTTGGGGGCGGTCGATTCAGCTTGACCCTGTTGGAATCCTGACCCTAGAATTTGATGATGGTGAAATATTCCAGTGGAGCAAGGTATGTACTTCTGTGTCTGCATCATGGCTAGTCAAATCTTTTGATCTTCTAGCTTCCATTTCTATTAGTATGGGGTGCATTTGAATTGACGCAAGATTGCTTATCTGTTAGGTCACAACAACGATCTATAATCTTATCCTTGGTAAATTGTATTGTGGTCACCATGGGATGATGCATATACAAGGAAATCGACAGTATTCATGCAAACTGAAGTTCAAAGAACAATCTATTCTTGACAGAAATCCTCACCAGGTTGGTCAATTTTGGAAATTCTACTTGTATGCATGAGATCTGACATGTATTTTAATTTTCTGATTAGTATAATGCTTTTCACTAGCCTGATCAGTGTACATCTGGTAGGTCTGCTGTCAACAGATCATTAGGATACAGCATTGGTCTTAGTTCTGAGTTATTTTCGAATATATAGTACAATTCATTAGTGTCCAGTATTTATAGGTTCAAGGGTTCGTTGAAGATGCTTCTGGTAACAAAGTTGCTTCATTATTTGGGAAGTGGGATGACAGCATGTATTATACTACTGGGGATGAGACTGGCAAGCCAAAGGATCGGATTCCCTCATCTAATGCCACCTTGCTTTGGAAAAGGAACAAGCCACCTCTTAATCTCACCCGGTACAACTTGACGACATTTGCTATCACACTAAACGAATTGACGCCAGGACTCCAGGTAGTGATGATGTATCAGCTTGATTTTCTAATTTTTCTTTTCTAGGTATGCATCTCTAATTGTTTTTTATAGCCATGTCTAATCCTGGGTATTTGATAACGGATTAAGGAGAGGCTCCCACCCACGGATTCCAGGCTTAGACCAGACCAGCGGCATTTGGAGAATGGGGAATATGAGAAAGCAAATGCAGAGAAACAACGGCTGGAGAGGAGGCAAAGAATGGTATATTCACTCCTTTTGATCTTTCTTAACTTAATTATACACTTCATTTTAGTGCAGATAAGTTGGAATAATTATAAGAATAGGGAATATGAGTTGAACTTTCTATTGGTGATGGAAGAACTTCTTTTTTTCCCCGGCTAAGAGTTGAACTTTATTACTATTATTAGATATCTAGTGTGACTTTGCTGTTGCTTGGGCTGCATATGAACTAGATGAGATATGGACTGTTAGGCCATCATATAATTTTTTGTTAGTTTACCTATCTGTTGCACTGATGTCTAGACTTTACTTCTACTAACATCATTTGTATCCTACTTATCAGTTTAGATCTGGAAGAAATCGTATTTAAGAAATTCTTTGCATGGCTAGATTTGAACATTAAGAGGTGGAATGAGTCATAAATCTTATATATGCACTCGCAAGACCCGTTGTCATCATACTTCATTCATTCTATGCAGTCAAGGAAATTACAAGAACATGGATGGAAGCCCAGATGGTTCCAAAAGGAAGGTGATAATGGATCTTTCCGCTATGGGGGTGGCTATTGGGAAGCTCGGGAGCAGGGAAATTGGGATGGATGTCCAAATATTTTTGGTGAATTCAATGAAGACCTAGTGGAATCCTCTGAAGGGCCCTGACTTGATTTAGGTGTGTATTCTTCCAGAAAACTGCATTTTCACACTCCTTTAAATGCGGCTCCTTTGGCTGAAGAATTGCCATAGTGGATGCCTGAAATTTTTTGCAATGCTGCACCATTGTTTATGGTGAGACTTGAACCTAAAGCATGTACAAGATTCAATATGGAGGACAATATCCTAGTCTAAAAATGCATCTCACCTGTCTTGGCTTGCGCTTTCCCATGCCATGCTGACTGGTGTAAAGGATAAACAATGAAAAAGTTATGCATATTGTGATTTTAAATGGACCCCTCTAAGCTTAATTTTACCATTCATAGAATAATTCCCTCTGTTTTCAACGAAATGTCCAAGCAGTTCAAAAGCGGAAATCAAATCTGACTACAGCATAT
>Ga0307517_10009803_pt1 | contig 13513 bp, 16 predicted proteins | sample 23_EM_MG_FD_194515 | JGI IMG/M metagenome (GOLD analysis project Ga0307517, IMG submission 194515) | Populus trichocarpa ectomycorrhiza microbial communities from riparian zone in the Pacific Northwest, United States - 23_EM | ecosystem: Host-associated > Plants > Roots > Unclassified | place...
CTCAAATTTCATAGAGACCCTCGTCGTGCACGTACCCTTTGTGTTATCTCGCTTTTTGGTCGGAAATTTATATTTAGCCACTCGCGGATGGTTTCCTGAATATCTCAACAATACGGTCATCTTGTGGTTGGCCCACCTCCAGGTGCTTCCCCTTGAAATCACTGCGACCTCCGAACTCCTTACGGACCACGGTGAGTGACCTGAATTAGTTGAATCCCGTCATTCCCGGGTTTTATTTTGTTCGATTATAATTCTTTCTGCAATAGCCTAGTAGCAACATGACCGTCAGCAGGAAGTAGAAGAGTCAATGAAACCTTTCAAACGGTCAAATTTGAATTTTCCATTCATTTCGAGCAACAAGAAACTTGAAAATTGGGAGCAGAAGTACGCCCACAAGTTTGGGGGCGGAACTCGTGTTTTTTATCAGGTTGCGGACTGATGCGTGCGAGACGAGATGTTGATAGTCTCATATATCTCGCGGCGTCCATCAGTGTACAAGCACTCATGGGGAAGAACATAATCTGGAAAGCCTATCTATCGGAGGATAAGCACATAAGAAGACGAAAATCGGAACCCAAATAACTCACCATCGAACCCGTCGTCGAAGATCACGCCCGAAGGAGTGTTAGACGAGTTCGCAAGCACGGCTGCTTTGGGGAGCGCCGAGCGAGAAGGGCGGTATGGGGGCTAGGAGAGATACGATAGCACAGTGAGTCCACAACACAACACCCGCGATCGAGAGCAGGTTCTTACCGGTATTCCTACACCCACTTGGTAGATTTATGTCGTATTTCGACGCCGTTCGCACATCCTTTCGCGCCTCCTCCACCTCCTTCGCATGCAAAAGCGAGCTGGAGGTGGATTTATGACGCCGTTCACGCGTCCTTTCGCGCCTCCACCACAACCCCATTCACTGCCGTCAACACGAGTGCTGTGACTCCGGCTGTACCTGCTACGGCCCATTCGCCTCCTCTTCCACTTCCAGAATCCATGTACACGGCTCCAACTCAACGTATCCCACCTCCCTCACCGCTGATGATGCGGCCTTTGTTAACGCGTCTCCTTTTTCACTGTTGTTGATTCGGCTCTGGGCCTCTATCTCCATTGTGGATGTGACTATGGCAAACCCATTACCAACCCATTACCGTCACGTCGTTGACGTGATTCCAATTCCCACCACTCTCAGCGCTGTTGCGGCAGTCCTGCCCCACTTTCACCGTCATCAGCGTGATTAACACCCACACAGCCCAAGGCCTCCATGGCTGTCGACGCAATTGACACTTCTCCGCCACCTCCACCTCTGATGCTGCGTCTGCCGTGGCCACCATCTCCTCTTCCACCGCCGTTGACACGACTCCATGCACACAACTGTTGAACACCCCACCTCCTTCATTGACATGGCATACATCCTCTTTACCATTATCAATGCGGCCCGGGATCTCACCACCGTCGACGCGGCCCCACCCCACCTCTGTTGTTGATGCAATTGACGCCCACACGCTGCATGTCATCCGCTGCTATCGACGCGGTGACGCTGCCTCGTGTCCATATCTCCGCAGTTAGTTAGCTTAGAATTTACAAATGCTAGTAGAATCAATTTGATCAAATTCAACTCCTTTAAAACTTTAGTGGAAGTCCAATTGCGTGAAAATAAAGGTAGGCTATGTAATTCTACAGAAGACATGCACACGGTTACCTAAGCCAGCATCAACACTACATGTTGATATGGGGGCTATTGGCCCTATGGATACGGCCTGATGGCGTGTGTATCCTCCGTAACCTCTGGTGAGAGCCACATAGTTTTTTCATGTTTTTTTTTCATGTTTCCTGATGTGTTGGAATCAAGTCTTTGAGTGCGAATACCAACAGTATATAACGGAATATTTTGATGAATGCAACCTCGCCAAATTCCCCGTCCCTTACTTTCCTGCGCCGAATGATGCCCAGGATGCCTGCTCGTGCAATCTTGGGAATGTTGTAATTGGGATTGTTACCAGCGTCAATCAACAGCTCGTTTGTCCGCCCAATCAGCTCATACAGAATGAGGACGAAAGTGTGCTGGTACCTGTGGCCTACGCCTGTTGTGCGTCAAGTGGTCCTATCTCCAGGTATCCGCCAAAAAATTTGCCCAACAATGATTCATCTCTAAATCCAAATTTCCCCCCTACAGTATCCATAATTTCTGCCCGGCCTTAGGCGCTGTTATCAAGATCAAAAATCTAGTCTTTGGTTATCGTGCTAAAAATCGGGCGAATACAACGTAAAAGGATATCTTGCAGGTGTTTGCGCAATTGCAAGTAAAATATAATATGTAGAGCCTAGCTGGTAGTCTACACGGTGCGCAGAAGCAGACGACTAGATGTCGACTGCACCACGGGGTGAAGGTCTATGGAATGGGCGGATGAACCCCTTTCCGTCAATCCTCCTCTACCAGGCTGGGTCTGGGTGGGTGGGGTATTTGTATGAGGTATGAAGGGAGGTAGTGCAGGAGTGAGTGGGTGGGTAAATAAAATGGCCGAGATGAGGCCTATGGAGGTGAGATGAGGGATTAAGATGGAGTCAGAGTGAATAAGTAGGTAAGTAAGTAAGAGGTACCTGGTAAACAGGTTTACCAATCAATGCACTGGGTGTTATTGGCGGATAACTTTCCGGCAAGCTCCAGGCAGATAACTACTTTGCTGTATTATCATATTTATAGAATCTGTGGTTGGTCTCCCTCTTTGTAAATTGGATTACGAGTCCGAGTTTACGAGGATTTGTTCTTATATCATTCTGCACCTGCAAAAAAAGGGCTTCTTACGGGTAGAGAATGTCCCTGGGGTTTTCCAGGGCAACCTGTGCCTGTACTCATGTGAACCCGTACCCGTACCCAAGGGTGCGGGTTTTGACAGGTATGGATGCAGGTTTTGCAAAAACCCAGGCCCGGTATGCAACCCATGCACGGGTATGTCCCCAAAACTGCGTTCCTGGTTCCCCAGGAACCTTGTGCCCTGGCTGCCCAGCCTAATCTATTTTTAATTATCTCAAGCTGTCTGATGTTTATCAGCTCATCGTTGGCGCTCATAGATAAGCAAATTCAATGTCATCTGGTTCCTTTTGTCGAAAGAAGACGGTTCACTGACTCTGCACCTCACCTTACACACGTTATATCAGGATGTCTGTATGACATTTTTAGTAAGTCCGCTTTGTGCAACTTGAGTTATGAGCTGGACTTCGAACTGAACAGGCTCCACCCCCTACTTCCATTTGCGAAGTGAACCCCCACCACTGATTTAACCTTGCAATGCTGCATGGCAGTGTCAATCGACACCTGCACTGCTGTTGCAAGGTTTCTCCATCGGTATTTAAACTAAACAGGGACAATCCGAATCTGTCTTCCGTCACCCGTGAGTTCCGTACCATCCTCCCAACCATCTCATTGGTTCCACTGTACTTATGCAATCGCAATGGCCCCAATCACAATGGTCGCCTCTAATTTTGCTCATGTTCTTCAGCGGCATCACTAATTGAACCTCAAGTTCTTTACAGTTCCAGTCAACTTTGGTTCTAGTACATCGATATTGCTCGGATTTCTGAGTTAGTATAGTAGTAGACTTAGTAAAAGAGAACGGGGTGGTGGGTTAAATCTTGCGACGAAATAAATAAGATTACATTTGCGGATAACCTGGTATGTGGTAGGCGGTACAAGACCCAAAATTGGCGTTGCTGTCAAAATAACATCGTAGTTCCAATTAGCTTGGAATGGCGTAGACAATCTCTTTGATCTCCTGATGAGATTGCACGAAGTGAGAAAAGCAACTGCGTGGGAAACGTTGCGCTGCTCTAACTGTGCGCACTGCGGTGGAAACTTTGCGCGTTGAACCCCCCCCCAAAAAAAATGAGCTTACCACAAAAACTTGCGCCGACAGACATGATACATGCGACATAATTGTTGTCCAATTTTAACGTCCTAAAAAGCGAGAAAACATGTACTACTGACTCGGAGTAATAATGCTTGTGTGTCGTAGAACGCACGGGAAAGGGAAGAAGAATGTAGAGGTATGAAAAAAAGTAGAAAATATCGTAGAGACTATACGAGTGGAATGAGAGATACGTAGCGAACAATGAGACATTCATACGGAATGGTCTTGAGCGCTTGATCAGTCAGCCAGCGCTCACTTACTCGTCCATCTTGTTCCTTTCAAGATCAGGGGCTGGGTCGGGCTTTTCATTGAAATCCCGATTATCCTCGAATGGGCTCAAATCGACGAAATGGTCGTGGACGTAATCCAACATCCCTTGGTCAGATTGACCTTCCGACAGAAGGTTCCGATAGCGCCCGTCAGGTTCGTCTTCCAGGACCGGCCTGAATTTAGGTATTTTATGTATCAACCCGAACATTGAGAGAGGCTTGGTGCCTAAAAATTCTTGTCAGGTCGGCTATACAGAGAGGAGCACGTCACTCACTAAAGAGGACAAACATCAGAGTTGTCCCAAATACCGTGGCAAATAACCCATTGAGCACCGTCCAAAAGCCTCCCACGGCGGATATTCCACTCAAGACAGATTTCTCTCGATACTCGACAGAGAGATGCAAGTCAGAGTAATCGTCTGCTAAATACAGGCGTAGCGTCGCAGTGTTGCTGTCTCGAGGAATTTGCAACGAAGGGTCCGGCGACAAGAACGGAACAACAGCTGTAATGAACACCTTTGTCTGGCATCGCGAACGCTTGATCAGGACGTTGGGAAGAAGTCGTGAACTGAAGGACGTACAGAACTAAAGACACCCAGAGATGCTAATCTCGGGCTCTTGAACTGCTCTCGGATAGTTGGAATAACCCCTCCAAAAAGATGAGCATCGGGGATGAGAGGAATCGCCCACGTGTTGTGGATCACGTCCAGGATATCTATGTGCATGCCAACCACTATCGATACAGTGCCATATCTAGTATTCGATGGAAAAGTGGCGTTGATTCCGAGAGCAGTGAAATTGACAGTGATCAGAAGATCGGGCCACGGTACTACATCCCCAAAGGGACAGTCAAACACGACCATTTTAACGTTGGTACCATTCATATAGTGGATAGCAATGTCGGTGTCTGGAAGCTCCGAGTCGAACTTTCTGATAGGGCAGAAGGAGTCAATGGTAACTATACCAATTCAGACAGAATTTCCTGCTCAAAGGGAAGCCAACGACATACCGTTGTCATTGTCCCAAAGAGCGTTGACCTGTACCGCATCTTGAAGTTTAGACGCGTCGCCAAACGTGTCATTTCTAGCAAACTACCGAATGGCAAGTTATTACCGTCCGGAAAAGACATATTTGAAAAACAGAAATTTTACTTACAGCCATGATACTCCAAGTATTATCATCAATGCTGTCAACTTTGCTAGACACTGGTGCCGTATATATTTTCTGAGGCGTCGCACCTGCCTCTTGAACGGGTTCAAGCACGACGTTGGTGTACGAAAATGCGAGCAGGGCCAGCGCAATGACAATAGTGAAGAAGCGTCTGAAGGAGAAGACAAACCAATGTCGGTCATGGCTGCGCAAGCGGTGAATCCTGTGAATATCCAGCGTACAGAATTGGCACACCTGATGGAGACCCCGGAAATTATGGCGTAGATGGCTGGCTTGGTGTCCGTTGCCAGGGCATAAAAATCAAAAGGTTTGATCACCACCCCCGAGGGTTCATCTATGGCTTGTATAACAATCACGACAAAACGTATCGCCCAGAGCAGGCAGATGCATACTGCCTGGACGTAGATCATGGAAAAGAGAGTGATAACGGCAGACTTCTGATAACGAAGAAAAGGGCCAATGGGCCTCCAAGGTTGCACCTCGTAAAGGACTAGCAGCATCTCTGTAAGGAACATAAACACATTCACAAATGGTATTTCTCACACAACGTAAATTCAGCTGTGGTGAGGATAAAGTCGAAGAAGGATCCGAACTGGGGCTTGTCCTTTAATACCCCACGTCTGTTTAAGCGGAGCAGTCAGCTATGATGATCACACTGATTGAAAGGACAAGGTTCACTTAATCATGACGAACCAGTGGTGTAAAGACATGGTAACACCGAGGACCAACACTGGGATCACAAATCCGGGTGGAAGAGAAGTGAGAATTAACATCGCAATAGATGTGCAGCATGACACCAAAAGCAGCAGAACTAGCAAAATGCGCAGAGTACTACTGAGGAGTATGCTCAGTACGGGATTCAACAACCGTTTGGGGGGGTTGGACATTGTCACAGAGGAGCGCGTCTGGCCAAGGGTATACCTACAGCCAGTGGAAGTATTTATAAGGACAACAACCAGCGTTTATCTAGTTATCAAAGAATGCTCAAAGCCTCCTACTTACGTGACGGCCATCAGATACCGACTGTCTTCATCGACCCCACTCGCTGATTGTAGCCCAATATGCATAATGTTGAACTTGAAATTTCCCCTTTTGTATGGTGGGATTGATTGACTGCGAGAACATGATACCGCTGTGGACGAAAGTGTAAATGCTTTGGCATTGCGCCGAACAGGATCACCTCACCCCGTGGGTCGTTCGCCTCCCGAAGCTATGATATTTTTATCCTATTGTACATAGGTTTCCACGACATGTCTATGTCACCGGATGGCAGTGGCCGTTATCCCAAAAATATATATTTAGCACTCCGTTATCAGCGGCTATCGTTTCCTAGGATTTACTTCTCACCACGACCACAACTTCCTTTTCTGAAAAACAAAGTCAAAGAATCGGTATTAAGCTTGTGTTGGAGGTCAGATTATCGATCCGTTGCACTGAATTCAGTTCACTGACTGAGGAGTTTCGAATGCCAGTGGCCAAATATGTCTCCTCGTAATGATTATCTTGCGTTCAAGTTTGCTTTGGGTGACTCGGAACTTGATTACCGATCATGTTGTCCTTGAAAGTTGAGCTTGAATAACATCTGATGGAGATAGGCAAAAAAGAGGATTAGCGGAACCCCTGCACCATCTGGTTCCTCTTTCGGCATCCCCGTCGCCGTGTCTACATTGACAAATGAACCGAGATATCCTTGGACCGTTTCGAGCCCTGTACACAGCGATCTTGATCGTGCGTTGATTAATCGATGGCAGTTATGCGCCTCTCCCTTTGAAAATACTGACTTCCTTATTGATATTCTGATAGAAGAGAAGCAATGGGAATAGAAAGAACTTTGCGCGTGTGCGATTGGAAATAGTGGTCAGGGAAATGCCGTGAAGGATAACAGAAAGGGCCACCTCTGCCACCTTACTTACCTACGTACATAGGGTACCGATACGCGGAGCGCCCAATACATGTGTCATGTGTTCCAGTATAAGTGAATTCGATTAGGAAAGGCAATGAATTCGAAGGACCACCGGCCGTATATCACCCATGTGGTGTGGAGTTGTGTGAAAATGCGATCAATGAGGATCGACACCGTGGCACAAAATTGGGGACGATGTTCGCAACTACGGTGTTTTGGATTTGGATTGCCTCGCTGTCAGTGGTGAGTCAGGAGAAAAAGCAGCCAGATGAAAAAAGGGATTTGTTTTCGATGTAAGGCCAGATAAAGAAGATACGCGATGAAGGGTAGATGGAGTGGTCATTCACGAGGACGTGGATGGTTTAATGCAGATGAGTACGTATGTCTTCAATAGCACCGCCACAGACAGAGCTCATTTATCGGCAATAGGCGAAGTTCGAACTCAAGATGACATCGATAGACAATCCGTTGACGTCGCACCGCAAGCAAAAATAAGTTTCCCAGAAGGTGAAATTTTGGACTGTAATTTCTGACACTCCTTCATTGATCTCGACCTCCGAGCCTTCACCAGCGTTCCTCGTAAAGGTGGCGGCAATGTATGGATTTACTGTTTTGTGACTAGAGGAGGTGAACGAGTTTGGATGATTGTCTATTGAAACCTATGTTGCGCTGATCGTATTCCTGCCGTTATACTACAGGATACTGTACCGAATACAAATAACGCTGCTCGACTTTCATGTATCACCCTCACTGCGGCCATTTATTACTGTTAGTGGGACAAACCCCTCGGGCCCTCAGCGTACATTGTTCCATCTTCTCAAAGATGATGTAGAGAAACAAGACAGTCCCCTCCAGAAATACCTGACCAAGAAATTCCTGGAGGGAGACGAGAAAGGAGTCGTCATCTGCCTCAACCCGCTCATCGGCCCCCGTTCAAGTCACCACATTGACCCCCGATCCAGCCAGTTTTTCACTGCTACTATTTTTCGTGTCTCTTGGCGACAAGAGCGACGACCAGTTCCTAGCAGATATATTTGCGGTGGGCGTGTCGATAGTTTTCGGGGCCATTCACTGCAAGGAGTGGTCTTTCCACTTCACTACATTGCAAGAACGATGGGCATGGAGAATATCGGTCATCCTCATCTTAGGCTTACCCATTCCCATCGTGCCCCTTGGGCACCTCTCTGAAGTATTCGACGCAGAGGAGAATAAAATTACTTGGATGGAACTTTGCTGGTCTTTTATAAACTGGACTGGCCTGGGAATGATCTGCCTATATACCATCGCACAGATAGTCCTCCTCATCCTCCATTGTACTCTGCGCTCTCCCACTAGGTGCACATATCCGGCTTAGGGTCAGCTTCCTTCCCCATATATGAACGGCATCACATCGCTTCAAGCACAATTTTCGAGGCCTAGTATAGATCACCCTCCCGGGCTGCTTAGGCCCTTGCATACGAAGTCCGAAAGATGGATTAGTGGTGGAGATTGATGGAGAATTGGCGCGACGTACGATGGATATCTTGAAGAACCACTTCGACGAAATACGATAACGGCGGTCACTGAGACTAACCGAGGCCGCTGTTCCAACTCAACTGGGATCCAGCGCAAGTATCTCGTTCCTATCGAAGGTGGTGCAGGGTGATATCAACGAGGACGGCTGCGGCTTTCTGAGACATTCTCCGATGGCCCATAGCGAGTTGCACTAGCAGAACGACCGCTTGTTGGAAAACTAGCAACGAAGTAAGTAGGTATTCAACAAAAATGGGGACTTGAACTCACCTAAGGATTGTTCTAGACAGGCCCTCAGGCCATGTCACCTCCCACAGGAGACCTCGCAATAGCATTGCGAGTGTCAAATGACATCGCCGTGCAGTATTGCGAGGTTATACCTTGGGTGAGTGGTTGTCATGGGATTGTTCTACATCAGGGACCATGTCCGAGCCGATGAGCCCAAGCAATTGCACACCATGAAACCACCTCCAGTTCGGTCTTGCGTGCGAGGGAGGTGGAGGAGGCGTGGACAGCGCCAAAGCGCCATGAACGTCTACATCCGGCTCAATCTGGCAGGCAAGGGAGGTGTAGGGGGCGGAAACGGCATCGAAAGGCCATGAGCGTACACCTCCAGCTTGCTCTTGCATGTAAGGGAGGTGGAAGAGGTATGAAAGACGCGGAAACACCATGAATGTCCACCTCCGGCTCGAACTGGCATGCGAGGGAGGTGGAACTGGTGAGAATGGTGTCGAAGAGCCATGAATCTCCACCCGGCTTGGTCTTGCATGCGAGGGAAGTGGTGGCAAACCGAACGCTCTTGTATACAAGGGAGGTGGTGGCGTGGACGGCTGGGTGCAGGATGCGTGAAAGGGCGGCGCGTGTCCAAACGTGTTTTCAATGTTAGTATGAGATAGAATGGAAATTGCTAAAGGTAGGCGAGCCGATTATGGCTCCCCTCCTCACGTACCTCCTGGGTCTCCCATACCATGGGCCTCCCCTTATATCTGCTACCTGCTCCCAACCCACGAGCCCATACCAAGATTCATCGACATCGACATTCAAGTTGGGTGGCCTACATCCCTCGTTGGAGGAGAGAGGCCAGGTGGCAGCGAGTTTGGGTGCGTGGGGACTTAAATAAGCCAGAAAAAAGGTAGTAAGGAGGCTGTAAACGAAGTACCTACTTTTTTAACATGTCTTGCCGCGCTCGTTGAGGTGATGTGGGAAGGATGGTGTTGATCGCGATTAAAACTCCGATCAGAAAACCACCTGGGTCAGATCCAATAATAGAACGAGTCCTATAAATAGGACTCGTAATGTTACAATTGTTGCAATGATCTACGTCTACATGAGACTGAGGCTAATTAAAGAAATTAACCGCGATAGACCAGTATTTAGTAAAGTCGCGATGTTCTGAGGCCCTTGTCCTAGAGGTGTCCTTTTCTTCAAGGTTCCAAGGCTTTGGCTGGACGAACTATCTTGGTACCTGCAGTGCTGCACGGAATTTCCGGGCCGGAGCAGCCTTGGCTCAGCGCTCAACTCGCAAAATTGTAGCCTCTAGGACCTCTAACCTGTCTCTTATCTATGGCTAACCAGCATAGGAGTCTACACTGCTTGACTCTAGTTCGATCCCATCAAATGAAAGAAGAACGTCAAAAAGTGGCAGGCGAATCGGTCCATAAAAGTGATACCTGTCGTTTACGGGCCTGTACGGTCTCCAGCAGGGCCGCGGCGGCGCACTGACTCGAACATCAGCCCCGGAAGAACTTTCAAGATATGATTGCGCTTTATTTTCGCATTTTCCACATGTATACAGGGTTTCCCACTCTAAAATTTGGGAACTGCATAGTACTCGTAGGTTCAAATAAATTTGTCTCCACAGAATCCTAATGGTCTCCGTTGAAGTACCGAAATTGTGCAAAGTCGGATAAAGGGCAGATCACTTGTGGTTAAGAGGCCACGTGATTCCGCGGGAACCTCGGTTACTCCTCTTCGAGCCGTCCTCGCGTTGTTGGTAAACCAGCAAGGAGCAAAACCCCAAAATATTTAGGGTAAGTTATCACATCCCTGGGAGAGTAACGGCCAGAAAGAATTCTCCTTAAAATGGGATTTTAGCCCTTAAAATGCCATATTTTGGCCAAAGCACATCAAATGAATAAAAATTTAAGGTTGAGTATTTATTACTCTTGTTCCATGTTGAAAGTTGAAACGATGGTATGGTCATAAACGACCCAATGTTTTGCTGTCGGCATTGCTCATCCAAATTTGGTATTGATGGCTTGATGGCGACGGCGGGGAGTCCGCCCAGAACCCCCTCGACTGGTGCTTGACCGCCACCGCCGACAGCTTCTGACAGCGACAGGACATTCTTTGATGGGATCAACTAGAGTGATCGAGTGTCCCCTCAGTGTAGCCAGGTAGGGAAGTAGCTCTTCTTCTTCCCAACAGAAAGCCCTCCGGGCCCGGTGAAAGTAGATGATAAAAGGCAGTAAAACTTCCTTCGGGCTCCTTGGGTAGCTTGTAAGGGTGGGAGATAGACATCGAGGAGGATCGGGATTCCTGAAACAAGTTTGTAGCACACGGTTACAGGTTCTTGGCTGAGGGTTCCCATGGAGCCGGTGGGAACTGCAAAACACAAAAGTTCGGCCAGGAAGGGTTAAAGGTTTGAAACAAAGTCACGGTCTGAGGCTTACTCAGGGCTCTGAAAATCGCTTCCATAACAAGGGTGTCTAATTGCCGGGATCTGCACCACATATGTACATGCACTCGCATCATTCATCTTCCGAGTCCAAATCCGGGCAGACGGCATGTATAAAGGTTTTTTTCGCAATTTAATGCAAGCTTCATTTAAATAAGCAAGTTTCGGTCCCAGGCTTCGAAATCTACCATGCGTAAGGCTGAGCACGAGTGCACTCGCGGGTGACCCGGATCCGTACCCACGGGTATTTTGGGTGCTAAATGTCACACCCAGATCCGTGAAGATTTTTTCCCACGGATCACCCAGAGCCGCGAGTCAAAAACCTGTGGGTCAGTGGGTACCCGCGAGTAAATGCAACTGCCAGGTCATTGTGGGTACTCACAGGTATACCCATGAGTACCCATATCAAGAACAAAAATCAGACTGCAGTTCACCATGTGACTCTTTTTATTTCCAAATGTGGTAAGTTTGGAAACCATTTCTAATGATTGTAGAATAACTCCGTCAGTTTTTACTCGTTTGGCATAAAGATAGAACCGTTGAATTGGCGTTAAAAATCCGAATCTATGGGTTCTAGACCTGTGGTGAAAGGCTAGAATTTAAGCGAGGCTCTGAAGGAGTTGTTCCGATGATGTGGCATAAATAGCACACATTAGGGGTAGCCTGTCGCCACAAGTACGGTACTGGTCGATTCGAATTTTTAATCCCAATCCAACGGTCCTATTTTTGTGGCAAACGAGTAAAAACTGACGAAGTTATTCTATGATCATTTGAGGTGGTTCAAATCTATCAAAAATTACCGCATTTGGCAATAAAAAAAGGGCTGAGCCCATTAAATATCTATAATATAGAGCTATTTACAACAGGTAGTTAATTGGAAATTACAGTGTGCAAACGGCGGGTACTCATGACGGGTACCCGCCACTATAAAATCCATACCCGGATCCTCGATGACCCGTGGCCACGGGTGACCCGGATCCGTGGGTCATGTGACCCACGAGTATTCCCACGAGTATACCTGTGAGTACCCACCGAAGACTCGGACTCGTGCTCAGCCTTAACCATGCGATTCAAATTCCGACATCAATCAATGTGATTCAAGTTTCGTGCATTGTGCGTCGGCTTCGGTTAGTCCCGTCAATTCCCATCAACGTTCCCATCACCGTCGCCGCTCAACCGCGCGCTCGCCAAGGGGGTGACAATGAAAAAATCTAAGATATCACATTGGTTAGTTAGTCCAGCCCAGAGGACCTTAAAATTTTTTTGACCCACTAAAAATATTGTATAAATGGGCTATTTAGTAGCCATTTCTCACCCATATGCTGGGTTTTTTAAATGCCAAGCATTGAAAGCATTGCAAATTATAATGACAAATGACAATCCAGGAGCCAATGTTAAGCTCAGGTGTATAAGAACTAAAGAAACTGTATTTTAGCTTTTATTGGCTGGTAATTCCGTAGTAGATAAATGAAATAATGATGGAAAACCATCTAGAGTGGCAAAAAAAGAGTTGGAAAAAAAGAATTTAAATAAACTAGATTAGATTAGATTAAGAAATTACTATATCTGGAAGGTAATTCCCACAACCAGTTAGTTAGTCCACCAATATGTTCTTTAAAAAAAATTTCGACGTGATATCCTTATTTTTTTTAGTGTCACCCCCTTGGCGCTCGCTGCCGTACACGGCGAACACGCATATATCGATATTCCCTTCGTTTTAATTGCAATTTCTTGTATATAGTAGGCATGAGTGGTAAGGCTAATATTATCAATTTTATAATGTCATATCTGTCTATTATCATGATGATGTGGCACAATATTTGGTCTGGGCTGCATCAAGGCTGCATGTTCTACCCTTTCATTTTGGTCAGTTTCTAGGAGGGTTATCACTTTAGAACTCCATTAGAAGGGGGGACAGGACCACCCTTACTTCATTTATGTTTTCCACTTGATGAATTTTCCAAAGCTAAGACCTTGGCCACCTTCTGACTCATTTTTTATGCAAAATGTACACACATTAACCAGTGTCCAGTTGTCATTGTACCATGAAATTGTTATGATTTTTTCTCCGCTCGCTTTG
>Ga0307517_10009804_pt1 | contig 13513 bp, 8 predicted proteins | sample 23_EM_MG_FD_194515 | JGI IMG/M metagenome (GOLD analysis project Ga0307517, IMG submission 194515) | Populus trichocarpa ectomycorrhiza microbial communities from riparian zone in the Pacific Northwest, United States - 23_EM | ecosystem: Host-associated > Plants > Roots > Unclassified | place...
ATAAAAATATTTTAAATGATCTCAATTAAATTCTTTTCTATTATTATTCATAGAATTCTTTATATATTGAATTTTAGAAATATCTTCATTATTTAAAGGTCTTCCTAAATAATTTAATCCTTCTAAATAAGATAAATAATTAAGATATTTACTGGTCATTAAGGGATATTTATCAAAATATCCCTTTACTAAATGATGTTTACTAGTATATTGGACCATACATACCATGCTATTATTTTTATTTTGATTTATATTTACTTCAAAAAAATTAGCTATATCTGTCATAAATGGTTTACAACTTTCTCCACTTAATTTGTCTATAATTCTTTGCTTAATCGAAAAATAACATCTTACTCTAGTTTTTCTTTGTATGCTATTTATTGCATATTTACCGGACAAAGATATCATAAAGCAACCGTCTGCATCAACAAATCCTGCTAATCAAGGATTTGAATCAATATTGCTACTATCTAATGCTAATTTACTTAAATTTAAATTATATTTTAAATTTAATATATCTATAGCCTTATATAAACAAAATAATTTAGGTGTACGAAATTTACCATTTATAAGATTTATAACAAAAATGATTGTATTTCTGTTAGCAATTGAATATCTATAAGTATTACCATATTGATAATTAATACGCCCTCCTATTATTAACATTAAATATTCGAACATTGGAAGTTCATTTTTATGAAAAGTAATAAATATTCGAGGGTTAGATTTATCATTTATATTTTTAGGTGTTAAAATACACCCATCTCCTTCTATTAAACCTGCTAAGTAATAACCTAATTGTGTGTTTTTCATATTATTATATTATTTATATTGTAATAGAGCCGAATTACTCTAAAGTTATTTAAAGTTATTTAAAGTCATTTAAAGTAATTATAAGTATAACTTACGACTAACCGGATTCGAACCGATAAAATCCGTTTGGAAGACGAAAGTTTTACCATTAAACTATAGTCGTCCATTAATATTATTTCTGTTTAAAGACGGGGCGGACCACCTCTTCCGATATTTACCTTACAATTTTCTATAGAAGTAAACAAATTTTTTATATCTGAATAACCTCTACCTCTTATAATGTATAAACTATCGGAGTTATAATTTAAAAAATTATTGTTATTATTTAAATATAATTTAAATTCCTCAAAATTACATTCTGTGTATAGAATATCAGAATGTTTATTACTTCGTGTACTTCAAAACCTCGTATTTTCTTCTAAATAAAAAATATTTAATTTATCTATATTCATATTTCCTAAGTATTCACTTAAAAAATCTATATTAACAAGATATAGACTTCTTATGGTAACCATTTTACATACCATAGTATTAAGTACCTCTTTACAAAAATCTTTATTACGTGCCATAACAAACATAGTATCAAAATTATCCACAGGAAAGACAAAATCAGAAGATAAATTCTTTTCAATATTTATAACCTTTTTTTGAGTACTTTCGTCTACATTTAAATTATTAGATACTGATTCTTTTCTTATATTATCTTCTATGCTAATTAGACTGTTATTAACAGCAATTCCTCGTACGATATCTTACTTGCAAATTATATAAACAACCAATAAACTCTCCTCGTACGATATTTTACCCTAAAACTACTATGTATAGTTTTTATCATATATTTATTCATAATTTAATTATTCTTAATCTGTTTAATAGAGACAAAATTCCCTAAATGCCAACTTTAAACTAATCCAAATATAAAATAAAATTCAATATTAAATTAAATTTTATATACCACACAACATATGTTGTGTGTTACTAAGTAGTAATAAAAAAATAAATATAGCTTAAAGTATAAATACAACTTTTTAAATTTTATTTTTTAATTTTATTTTTCATTTATCTTTAAAAACAATATTTTTTTTTATGTATCTTGTAATAGTTACATGAGAAACACCAAAACTTTTGGCTGCATCCCGTAAAGATTTATAACTTATTGTTTCATTATTTTCTATATTTAAAAAAGTAGTTTTATAACCAGAACAATTATTATTTTTACGATTTTTAAATTTTAATAGTGTTTTGGAGGAATGCTTAAAACCTAGTAATGAACCAGCAACTTTTAATATATTATATTTAGGCTTTAAAATATCTAAATAATATTGCTCTCTCTTAATAACTAATTCTTTTTTACAATACTCTAATATTTCTAAATCGAAATTAGAATGGTTATATTTTAACAATGCTTTAAATATACGACTACTACTGTTTAGTACCTTATAATTTAAAAAATTTAAAGAATAATATTTTGTTAATCTTTTAGTTATATTAACAGAACTTCCTATATAACTATCGCCATTTATTACGTTAACTCATCTATATATACCACTTTTATACTTATTTTCTTTTAAAATAGTATATTTTTTTAAACTAGTATTTCTATAAACTACTGCAGGTTTATACTCAGTTGAATATAAACGAATACATTTTATATGTATAAATATTGGAAATATTGAAATTTTTTTGCTATGTTTAATCATTTATTATACTTTTTTTTTTATTGTATATATAAGAGCCGATTTACTCTTTACTATACAGTCAATCGGATTCGAACCGATATAAACTGTGTGGAATACAGTTAGTCTACCATTAACCTATGACTGTTTAGTAATTAAAACAAATTACTAAAGTTACACACTTAAAAATAATAAGCTAAGTAATATTTACATTAAATATTACTATTATTATTATTACTATTACCACAATTATTATTACTCTTACCATAATTATTAGTATAAATATTACCATTATTTATTGTATTAGCCTTAGGTATAGAAGGTAAATCTAAATTATTATTTAAATAACTATCTGAAACATACAGCATTGATACGTCATTTATAGAAGGTAATGTATTGTTATAATTTGCATCTAAAGAAGAAGTATCTAAAGGAATAGTTTGCCCTTTCTTACTTTCAAGGTCTTTGTTTCTATACTCATTACGTTTTTCCTTATTATTTTCATAATATTTTTTACAAGATTTTTTATTACTCTCTCTATACTTTTCCCTATTATTATTATTTTCAAAATGTTCTTTACGTTTTTCCTTATTATTTTCATAATATTTTTTACAAGCTTTTCTATTAATTTCTCTACACTTTTCCCTATTATTTTCTCTGTATTTTCTATGATATTCATTATTTTTTTGCTTTCGCAATAATTCTTCTTGTGAAATACTAGACCCACTGATATTATCATCATTAGATTTAATATGTAAAATATTAGATTGTTTAATATCAGATATAGACTTAATATTATCAGGATTAATACCTAAAGGTATATAATAAGAATCAACAATTTCATGCACTAATACAATTATTCCAGAGAAAAGCAAGTAATATACAATAGAAATACAATTAATAAAATCTATAAATACATTAACGTTATATATGTAATTTATAAACATTCTGGAAGTAAACCCTATTATAAAAATAATTAATATTTTGCTAATACGAGGTTTGGTAAATAATTTATTTACTATTATAGCCAATTTGTTTTTAATAAGTAAGTATACTGTTTTTATTTTTAAAAATATCTTCATTAATTTTTTATCATTTAAATTATAAAAGAGCCAATTTACTCTAAATAAGATCTATTGGATTTGAACCAATATATAACGATTAAAATTATTACTTTTACTTAAATTAAGATCCTTTACCGTAATGAATGATAAACCAGGTATTGAACCTATAACAAATATATTGTAATTACACCAATATAGTTAAATTTCTCATACATATTAACACATAGCTTTATTTATATATTAATTAATAAACTAGTTTGCCATTAACTTATGACTGTTTTTTTAATTATATCTTATCGATCTATTAAAAAAAAAGTAAACTCTTCTAAATGTGGTATGTAAAATTTAATTAAATTTAAATTTAGATATTTTTATATTTTTCATATTTTTTTATTCTATAAAAACAACACAATACAAAATTTTATATAATACATTATTTATATTTTGTATAAAGATTTAGATAAACCTGTACAAATCTTTGTTGGAAATAAAAAAAAATTAAACCTACACAAGTATTTGTCGGAAAAGAGATGACTCGAACATCCAGGTGCATAGCACGACGTTTAGCAAACGTGTCGCCTTACCAATGGCAACTTTTCCTAGTTGTCTTCATAAAAATATTTAGTAAATACCTTACCTCATGTGAACTACAATTATTTTTTTTTAATAGTATACAACACTTAGTTAAATTTAAACCTTAGAAAATATTTTGTTTTACCTAAACAACTTTTAGTTATTTTATATAAGTGAACTTTATTTCACTTATGATAAGGATAGTTAACGAGTCAGACCGGATTCGAACCGATATAAACTTTCGTGACAAGAAAGTACTTTACCAATTAAGATACAGACTCTAATGTTAAATAATATTTACATTTTATTTAAGCATTTTAAATTAGGAAACAAGAGATTCGAACTCTTAGAAGTGCATTACTATTGAGTTTACAGCTCAACCCATCTTACCAATAATGGAAGTTTCCTTTATATATTTATATATATATATATATAATTTATGTATTGTTAACATTGATTATTCCCGTGCAACTTCCACTACACGAACCGTATTTCGACTTAACACCAATCAAAGTCACGCATACGAAGACCTATTATAAGCATAGCTAGAACTAATAAACTAGAGTAAATAAAATATAATAGGCCAAACTTATTGCACATACTTCTTTCAGCGCCTGACGAGTAGTTAGTACCTATCTGAGATAAGATTCACCGTGACGTGGTGATTCACGATTACTAGTAATTCCTTATTCATGTAGTCGAATTTCAGACTACAATCCTTGATATATCCTATTTTAATTAGATTAGCTCAAATTCACATAATCGCATCATTTTGTATAGGCATATGTGGCACGTCTATCGCCCACAATATTAAGGCCATGATGACTTGTCTTGCTCCCTGTTATCATAACCCATATCCAGGTGAACTGCTTTATTTCTCCTAAAAAAGATATAAATAAAGCAAGGGCTTTCGTTAATTTAAAGGAATAAACCTATATCTCACGACATTAACTGAAGACAGCCGTGCAACACTTGTAATACCTTAACCCCTTCTAACCACAATAGGTATATATAAATAAATATACAACCTATCTAAGTATTTCTTACATAAAAAGAATTAAAAAAAGGTTAAAGTAATATTCAAATTGTGGTAAGGTTTTTCGCGTACTTACGAATTAAATAACATACTTCACTACTGGTTTCAGAAACGGTCTAATGATTTCAGTTCCTGCGTTGCCACATTACTCTTGAGGTGGAATGCTTACACTTTCATTTATAGGTTAAATAAAAATCTAACCTATGACATTCATAATTCTCTGCTTGGACTACTAGGGTATCTAATCCTGTTCGCTACCCGAGCCTTCGTCCCTCAACGTCAGTTATTACATAAAAGGTTGCTTTCGCCGTTACCAGTCCTTATGGTATCAAAGAATTTCAACTCTACTCCATAAATACTCCCCTCCTCATATAAAACTCTAGTAAAAACATATCTTGTTTAAGATTAAATTTACCGTCTAGGTACCCTTTAAACCTATTAAAGATGAATAACACTAGTCTTTTACGTATTACCGCGACTGCTGGCACGTAATTTGGTCAAGACATATAGATATTTGATTGTCATAATCAACCATATTAAAATATCTAGAACTTTATTCGATAAAATCGATACTATACCGTCAGCCTGAAAAAAAAATTCAGTTAATAAATAGAAAATAAAAATAAAATTCCTAATTTAAAGCTACAAAACATCAATTATAAATTTATCAGGAAAATATTACCTAACATAACATTAACAAGGAAAACCTTAAAAATGTAAAATACAATATCTGCCAGAAATTATCATTAAAAAACAAAAAATTTTTTAACCGTTATAGCTAGCCTAAATCTAGGCTATACATTCCCCCTAATTGCTGGTTCAGCCGTTAGGCCATTGACCAATATTCCCCACTGCTGTACTAAACGTATTGGGGTTTTTTCAGACCCAATGTGATCGATCGACCTCTCAGCCTCGACTACGGAATTTTAAGCTAGTTAAGCCATGACCTTAACTACTACCTATCCGAAATATAAATTGTCCTCTTAAAGCGGAAATAAGATTTTTTTTAATATGTTTATTAAAAAAGTAAAGAATCTTTCCTTTCAAGTATAAGGTATTTATTAACCTTACTTTAAGGCAGCCAACATATTATATACTCACCTGTACACCACTTCTAATAAAATAAACTTTTAACCAAAAAATAGGGTTTAAAAGCCAATTTAAAGTGAAAAGTTATTAAATTAGACGTACGATTAGCATGTGTCAAGCATTTGGACAGCGTTCATTCAGAGCCATCATCAAACTCGAAAAATTAAAACATGGTGTAAAAAAAAAAGCATATTTAATCTCTACACCATTACTAACTAATGATAAAAATAAATTAATAGTTTAAAAAACTAACCCTTTTTAAATCACGCCAAAAATAAGTAAACTTTTTATTTTTTTAAGAGATAAAAAAGGTTAAAGTATACGGACCAGAGGGAATTAGGCATAATTTTTGAATTATCAAGTATAAAAATTTGCACAATTTTTAGTAAATAATAACTTTTTTTTTGCTTTTGTAAAAATAAGGTAAAAAAAAGGCATCGCCAAACGGTATACTTAGTAATTGTAAAAAAAAAGATACTATATAATATTAAATAAAATTACCATGAAAAACAAAATAATACTATTAATTATTATAAACATAATACTAGTTTATTAGATTTATAACTTTATTTAATGCTAAAGTTAATATTTATAATTTTTTTATTAGAAAAAATTATAAATAAATTATACTATAAATTAAAGATGATACAGAATAATGTAAACCGTCTAGTATTGGTGCGGGATATATTCCAAATAACACAGTTAATATAACTAATACTAGTAATATAATAAATTCTCGTTTGTTCACATCGCTTAGATTAGCTACAAAAAATTTACTAAATGACCCTCCAAACGCTATTCTATTAAACATATAAATAGTGTATGCTGCAGAAAATACTATAGATGAACTAGCAAAAAGACCTAACATAGGTAATCTTTCAAATACACCGTATAGAGACATAAACTCCCCTATAAAATTAAGAGTAAGTGGTACACCACAATTACCTAAGGATAAAATGAAAAATAATATAGAAAATAAAGGCATTATTTGAGCCATACCTCTATAATAGCTTATTAAACGAGTACCGGATCTGTCATATAGTACACCTCCAGCACAAATAAATAAACCACTTGAAACAAAACCGTGTCCTAATCCTAAAGCAATACCACCTTCTATACCCTGAATTGTGTTACTAAATACACCTATAAGATAAACAGCAGCGTGTGAAACAGAACTATAAGCTATAAGTTCTTTAACGTCCGTAGTTCTTAGAGTACTAAAACTAGCATATATAATTGTTATAATACCTATAACATATATAATATAAGTATACTCTAAAGAAGCTTTAGGTAATAAAGGCAATATAAGTCTAAATATACCGTATAGACTTAATTTTAAAACAATAGCAGCTAGAATAATACTACCACCTAAAGGAGATTCAACATGAGCTTTTAACAATCAAGTATTTAAAAATATTGTGGGTGTTTTTACTGCAAATGCTATAAATATACCGTAAAATAAAAATAATTGTGTAGAATAGTTAAAATTGGTTTTATATAATGCATCAAAATCAGTAGTACCCATAATAGAAGACATAGTTAAAATAGATAATAACAAAAATAAAGAACCTAATAAAGTATATAAGAACAAGTAAAAACTAGCTCTTACTTTATTACTTGATCCGAATAGACCGATTAATATAAATAAAGGAGGTAAAATACTTTCAAAAAAAATATAAAATAATAAAATATCTAATACTAAAAAAACAGTTAATAATAAGGCTTCTAGCAATAATATAATAATTACATAAGATTTAACATTTTCGCTGATAGAAGTTCAATTACTTAATAAAGCAATAGGAGTAATAATAGTTGTTAATAAAACAAAATAGATAGATAATCCATCTAAACCTAAATAGAAATCAAACGAACTTATCTGATGGTATTCTTGTACGAATTGAAATTGAATATTACTAAAATCAAATAATATAAAAATGATAAGGGAAATGAAGAGATTAATAAAAGATGTTATTAAAGCAATATTTTTAATAGGCATAATAATATTAGTAGATTTTTTATAAAGATTAGTGGCAGATATGGCAAATATACCCAGTATGGGTGTTAATAATAAAGAAACCAACATCATTTGGACCAGAAAAAAAATTAATTTACCGCTCTTTTATATGTAAAGGAAAAAAGGCTGTAAACACTAAACACAATGTTTGCTATAAAACAAAAAAACTATTTAAAGTGTATTAAAGCAGATATATACTTGAAGGTATAATTTCAAAACTATATAGTATACAAGGTACTAGTACTACAAAAGCAATAACTAAAGGTAATAATACAGTTCAACAGAAAGACATTAGTTGATCAAAACGAATTCTAGGGAATGAAGCCCTAGCCCAAATAAAGACAAAAATTAAAATACATGATTTTACACCTAATGATAAACTATAAGCTAACCCTTCTATTAAAGGATCAGAAAATAAACTATCACTATTTAAATTTTCTAAGTAAAAATCGAAATCAAAATATTGTATTAAACTATATAAAGATGGTAAAGAAAAATATAAATATCCCCCTAAAAACAAAATACTAGCCAGTATACATATTAATACAATACTAGCATATTCAGCTAAAAAGAAAAACACAAATATAACCGCGGCATGTTCTGTCATAAAACCACTAACCAGCTCCGACTCAGCCTCAGCTAAATCAAACGGAGGTCTATTCGTTTCAGCTATAGACCCTATAAAGAATATAATAAATATAGGTAATAAAGGAACTATAAATCATATAGCTCTTTGACCCTCAACAATAACAGTTAAATTTAAACTACCTGTTAAAAATATAACAAGTAATATTGCAGAACTTAAAATTAATTCATAACTAATTAATTGAGCAGTACTTCTAAGCGAACCTAAAAAAGCATATTTACTATTAGCACTCCATCCAGCTAATAAAATACCATAAGTAGATAAAGAAGACACAGCTAACATATAAAATATACCTAAATTAAAATCATTTAAAGATAAACCAGGTCCATAAGGTATAACAAGATAACCTAATAATGAAAATATTAAAGTAATTATAGGTCCCAGAAAAAATAAAGCTAAATTAGCTTGTGTAGGTGAAACATATTCTTTTAACAATAGTTTTAATGCATCAGCAAATGCTTGTAAAAGCCCTAGGTATCCTACCGCGTTAGGACCTAATCTTCTTTGCATGCTAGCCATTGTTTTTCTTTCAGCTACTGTCACGTAGGCCACTGTTAATAAAACAGGTACAACAACTAAAACTACTTCTATAATTGATATTAAAGTGAATAAGTATAACATTTTTTTTTTATTTTCTAGATTAATTATGTAAATAAATTCTTTATGTCTTATTGTATGTGTTAAGACTATAAATTAAATAAGTATGTATAAATATATACCTAATTAATTATATAAATTATTTTATACTATTAAGTCGAGGTTAAAAAAATTTTTGTAAAAAAAGAAAAGCTAATTTTTAATGCGTATACATTAAAAATAATTTAGTCTTTTTATAAAATCTAATACTAAGTTATAAATGGTAAATATATCCAAATATATTAATTTTTAGTAATATTTAATTTTTTTTTAGTTTCCTAAAGATATTATTAGATCTATTACACCTCTATCTATCGATTAATATTGTAATAGTTAATAAAACATATTTATAAACTTAAGAAAAAATATAAACACAACAAAAAATTAAAAGTTACTAAAATAAAAGACTTGTTTTTTAATATTAAAAAATAATATATCTTTATTTAATTTTGTTAGAGATATAGGTATCGAACCTATAGTAAAAATATCAAAAATCTCATCTCTTTTTATTTATTATGTAATATAAATAATATACTAAATAACTAAATGTGTAATAACATTTACTATCCTTCTGTAATTAAAAAATACACAATATTTTTTTTTAGTTAGTATCTAAAAAAAAAGGATTATTATTATATGAGATATTATTAAGCTGGGTTCTGTAATAGTTATTAGACTATAATAAGGCTTAACAATGGGCGTGTATGTTCGTTATCCTTTTTACTGTAATTATTTGAAATCTAACATAAATCATTAAATTTTAAACAAGTTTACATATCATCATAGAAAATACTACAAATAAAGGTTTAAAATTTTCTGTAAAATACCCTTATTTATACTATACACTCATTTATTTTGTGTTAATGTTTAATAAGCATCAGACTTTCCTATACTACATTATGTAGTATATATACTATAAATATCCTCATAAAAATTATTACATAAAATATAAATTGTTTTACTAAACTTAATTAAATATAATATCAAGAGCACTCAGATTTGAACCAAGAATGTGAAGTTTGGAGCTTCAAATTTTACCATTAAATTATACTCTTTTAATAAGCTTTTACTCATTAATGTAGATCAAGTGCATCTTTAATATAACTACTTGTAAGAACTACAAATACTTGAGCTTGTATAAAAGCAATTCCTAGTTCTAATCCTGAAAAGGCTATTATAAAAGCTAAAGGTATTAGACCTAAAATAAAGAAAATAAATCCAGATGTCATAATATTATAAGTAAAACCGGCTAAAATATTTAATAACATATGACCACTTAAAATATTAGCACCTAATCTTAAACCTAATGACACATTTCTAGATAAATATGAAATAAATTCAATTAATACTAATAAAGGTAGTAAAGCTAAAGGACAACCAGCAGGCACTAATAAAGAAAAGAATACTAATCCGTGTTTTTGGAATCCTAATATAGTTGCACCTAGTACTACAGTAAAACTAAGAGAAAATGTAAAAATAAAATGGCTAGTTGAAGCAAAACTGTAAGGTACCATACCTATTAAGTTATTCATTAATATAAATATAAATAATGTGTATATAAAAGGGAAATATATTTGCCCTTTTACAGGGTTTATTTGATTACTTACTATGCTATGTATAGTAGCATATAGGGATTCTTGACTTATTGATCAATTGTTACTAATTACTTTATTATAGTTTGTAGCTAAAGTATTTAAAGTTAATATAAAAAAAAAACCTAAAGTTAAATATAACCCAATATTAGATAATGATAAATTTATATCACCTAAAATAGGTGCATCTAGGCTTACATAGTTTCTTATTTCAAATTGATCTAAAGGACTAGAAATAAATGAGTTGATGGTAGGGTAATAAATAGACATAGTCTTATTTATTAATAAGGATAATTACGAACTAAATACAGAAATACTATGAAAAAAGTATAAGCAATTACAGGTATGTGTTATAATAAATTTAAACCTTAGCAATAACAAAAAATGGATTTTAAATTACACTAAAAAAATATTATAATTTAGAAATATACACACGTGATACAAATAGTCGAACAAATCTAGGCAGTATAAATTTTGAAAAAAGGTAAATCATAGTTACAAGTATAACAAAGGCAAAAGTTACTTGATTAACAAAATAAAAAGGAACTAATTGTGGCATTTTTTTTTCTTTAACAATTTTTAATTATTTATTAATGCATTATAAAATAATGCATAATACATATAAATTGTAAACTAATAAAAGTTAAAAAAACAGAATAAAATATAAAAAACAATAAAATATAAAATAGTTAAATACTAATATAAGCTTATATTAAAATAAATGTAACTTTAAAATAAAATTATTGGGTATAAAAGTAATTAACCAAATATAAAATAAGACTTGAGGGATTCGAACCCTCATAACTAAAATTGAAAGTATATGGGATTCGAACCCATGTAGTTTATTAGACTAAATTAAGCTCAAATTAATCACTATTACCGCTAAAATTCTTTTATTTTAAAAGAATTTTGTTATTATTATAACAAAATTCTTTTAATATAAAATCAATTGTTTATATTTATACTAAACAAATGAAAAAATAGACAAAGGTCTTTATTATTTGAAATTTCATCATATTTACTATTATATCCTAAAAACAAAAGGGTTTATATTATAGTATACTATATTAAAATATGCATTTACTAAAAAGTTTAATAGGTATTATGAGAGAAATAGAAACAATATAAAATAAAATTAAAAACTAATAATCTATGGAAATAATTCTAACTAAAACTAGTTATATTTATGACCCTCAATAATATATAGAAATAAATAAAACAAGTCATACCACATCTACAAAATGTCAGTACAATATACTAGATTCTAGGCCCAAATGATGGTTGTCTGTTGAGTGATAAGCAAGTACACGTCACAAACCTACTGCAATAAATGCAGTTCCTATCATAACATGTAATCCGTGAAAACCTGTACCAAAATAAAAACAAGAACCATATATACCATCACTAATAGTAAAAGAAGAAACAGTATATTCTACACCTTGGAAACCTATAAATACTGCAGCTAATATTACCGTAGCTACTATTCCATATAAAGCTCCACTTCGGTTACCTTGTATTAAAGAATGGTGAGCATATGTTACAGTAACACCTGATGATAATAATATTACTGTATTAAGTAATGGTAATTCAAAAGGATTAATAGCTTGTATTCCCATAGGAGGTCATTGTGCACCTAGTTCTATTGTAGGAGCTAAAGCACTATGAAAAAAGGCTCAAAAAATGGCTAAAAAAAACAAGGCTTCGGATACTATAAATAGTGCTACACCCATGTTTAATCCTTTTTGTACCGCTAAAGTATGATTACCCAAATATGTACCCTCGCTTATAACATCACGTCATCAAAATGACATTGATAAAATTACTGATAAAAATGCAAGAGTTAAAAAAGGACCTGCATTACTAAAATTATGCATAGTTAAAACACCAGTAGTTGTTAATGTTAATAAAGCAATACAAGTGAAAATGGGTCAAGGTGAAGGAGATACAAGATGAAAAGGATGAGATTGGAAATTACTTCTAGTAGTAATAGTCATATATAAAGTAATAAAATCTATTCAAATTAGTTTTATTTTAGTTCTATAACCAATTAACTAATATAAACCTGTAATAATAAAAAAAAAATAATTTAAACTTTAAAATAAGGGATAGCAAGCTATAATTTTATAAAGTGAATTACTTTACAAACTTATTTTATAAGTAAATTAAAAAAAGGTTCAACTTATACTATAATAAAAAAGTTAAAAAGATTATAGAACTAAAATATAGAGATAGAGATAAAATTTTACGTAATTAGGTAGAGAAAAGGGAAAGATAGTATAACGTAAATATTTCATAGAGTTTTTTCCACATAGATTACTTTATTTTACTAAATTATCAGGTAAAGTATTTTGTAGCTAATAGTAAAAAAAAAGTA
>Ga0307517_10009805_pt1 | contig 13512 bp, 13 predicted proteins | sample 23_EM_MG_FD_194515 | JGI IMG/M metagenome (GOLD analysis project Ga0307517, IMG submission 194515) | Populus trichocarpa ectomycorrhiza microbial communities from riparian zone in the Pacific Northwest, United States - 23_EM | ecosystem: Host-associated > Plants > Roots > Unclassified | place...
GTTCAAAAGGGAGCTATAGCAACCGAAGTTCAACCACATCAGACGCTCGCCGGTAATTTAAATTTTTCTGCCGATAAGAGAACTCAACTGATGAGCATACGGCTAGATAACTCTGAGTGGCGTTGATGTTAGTAAAAGGGGCTGTATCGTTCGTTCATTTTGATCAGCTGGTTACTGGGGCCGAATACAACTCCTATGCGTCCCAACGAACCCGACTTGACTAAATACAGAGAGCCCATTCAGCAAGCCCAGAGACGGGAGGAATGATGGGAAGTGTCGCCAATGAGACCCACCGAAGTAAACCCATAAGTGTAAGTGAGTCTGGCTGGGAGTCCCTCCCGATGTCAATGCAGAGTCAGCCAACCTTTGGGAGAGTTGGGTGGTACTCCGAGTAAGAACAGAAGCGCCATTTCATTTTGTGCAGTTCCTTGGCAACGTCAGCCCGAATGAGTCGTGAGTCATGGTTACCGTTACGCAAACGTGGTATAAGTGACCGATATGCGTGCTCGAAGTGGGAGACCGTAAAAATCAGTCGGTTCAATAGGCCGCCGAGACGGAGTCAAATAGCGATGCGGATCATCATGATCCAAAAGATCTTATCGTTCGTTGAGGATAGGGATACCCGGTGAGCCGGTGGACGTCCCAGGGGTGGTTCCCGGAGATGTGGCGATCTATGGGGGGTGGGACTATCCCTACTGGGCGAAAGCAAAGGTTTAGACGCCGTGAGTTCAGGGTTGCCCGGCATGAGCGGCGAGTTGGATCCTGTGTTGGGGCGACACCGGAACTCCCAGACATGACCCTCCCGTGAAATCTCTGGTTTTCGAACCTGGTCAGTGGCCACGAACCATGCGGATATCTGATTGATGCCTCACCAATTGGTTCTTCATAGAGCGTACTGTATTGCAGTCGGTGAATGGATGCGCCTCTGCGAATCACCCGGGTTCTCCATCCGAATGGGATTGTGAAGTAATCACCGGTCTTGGACAGCAAATGTATTCCTACCTCAAAGTCCGCATCTCCATCGCGAGGTCAGATGTCAGTTTGCAGAGATGGTGCGTGGGAAATCGCAAAAACCTGGATCAAGTCTCCTCCCGAACAACGCGAAACCTGCTGGCGCGTTGAAATCGTCACCCCTTTTGGCACTTTCGCCCCGACGGCTTTTTGTATCGCCGTTTAGCAAAATCTGTGCGGGCCGGGTCCTGCCGAAGCGAAAATTTGGGTGCTACCCCCCATGGCTCGCCGTTTCAAAAAGTCGCCCCAGTTCGCATCATGGGCGAGCCGCGCCTTTGGGGACCGGACGACCGTGAAACGGCACATCTCGCCCTGGATGCGAGCAAACGGCTAGTCCAATGGCGACGGGACCTACGCGGAGTTGGAGATACCCGTGGATTGTTCTGCTTGGTCCAATCACACAATTGGCATACCATCCATATTTGGACGACAATGGATTTTGATTCAAAATGGGTCGTCCACAGCCCTGATCACGTTCTCGTCCTTGTGTTCAACCCTGGTGGTCTGCCTCGTGCCTTGTTGAACTTGTTGAACTTTCTCCTCGACGCGTACCACTCGGCGGTCCACTCCCCCCTCTCTCGATGACTTCCACCACAAACACCCTATCGCTATCTGCCCTCGCGCGATCTCCACTCCAGAGGCCCGTTTTCACACGGCAGGAGAAAACTTCGGTACCCTCGTCCGGCTGTTCGAATGTTGGGTTGAGCAGTGGCACCGACTCGACCGTCAGCGAAGAGGACGAAGATGACGACACTATCGTTCGATGGGGTTGGGTTTGGTACAAGGGGGAAATGAGGAGAATTTCCGAACTCCCACCCGCTGAACCCCCAAAGCCATCTCCCCCGAAGCGAAAGGTAGGGTCCACCCATCCCAACAGGGTTTCTTGAACGCTGACGATATTTCACTCCTTAGTATGACTTCAAGCCCGTCTTCTCGAAATCTTCCCCTCAACAGAGGAACGACACTGTTGAGGTTGTCTCTGTTGAGAGTTACTGCGACAATCACACCCCTGACAGGATCTCCCAGACCCTCCACTGTTTCCACAATCTTGATATTCACTCCTCCACCCCATCCCCCATCTACGTCCGCAAGCCATCCTTCACCTCCAAACCTCTTGTCGAAGCTTCGCTCGACGATATCTTCGGTTGTGACGATGATCTCGAGTTTGAGGCCGACTTTGCCGATGACGAGCTCGAAGATGTTGACGAGGAAGATGAAGATTATGACACATTAGATCCCGATTCTGTGGCTCGCTACATCTGCGCCTTTTTAGATCCTATGGCTGATTCCGATGACGAGGATTTCGAGTAGATCAGTTCGCTCTTGGTTCGGTTTCGATGGCACGCACTGCACTCTATCCATCATCTGTACCGCTACATCATTCCATCCATGTGTTTTCTTGTTTTCACGTAGACTGTACTGTCCCATGTTTTCCTGTATCCCAATGTTCTCGCGTATGCTCACCTGTACTGGACGTTAATGGACGCTTTCCACACAGAAAGTCGGAGAATGAGATGGCGCTTTGTGTGGTTCAACTTCGCCCGATCGAATTTTGGTGCACGTGGCCTCAAATTTGCCACCCCGCGCGCTTCCCGCTTCCGTCAGTGCTCCTCCTCCGTGTCTCGACCTCTTATGAAGATCGCGACGTAAGAATGGGCAAAGCTGATGTTGAAGAATGGGTGCTTGCGTCCACCGCTCCCCCTAATGACTCTGACGACACGGGAACCAGGGGGTGGGACAAGAATCGCGTCCTTGCGGAATGGTCGGAGGGCATTCAAATCATCCGGACGAATCTCTCGTCAAGCAGCACGAAAAACAGAGCGGAATTTCTCAAGGGACTCGTGATACCCCTTGTAAAGGATGAGAGTGAGTTCCCCGCTCCCGAAGCTCGCGGCGATCACAAGACTGAACCCTTGGAAGATCTGACAGCGACACAGACGTTGGAGATCTTCGGGATCTTCACTCAAGTATATCCTCGCTACACCGATGCAATGACGAGGGAGAGAGTTGAAGAGGTTATCACGCAAATTGTGCTCCGGGACCAACCTCAGGGCGGCGTGATCACGGAGAAGATTTTGGGATGGTTCGCAAGTGAGGCTAGTCGAGTATCGAAACAAGTACTTCCAGGGTGCGCACAGACTGCCACCGGACTTGGCCAAGACATTGATATCCTTCGATAGATCTGGATCCACCGCGAATCTCTTCGTGCCGTTCACCTGGTGCTGCGTTATCTACACGGCATGCCTGAAGGTCAACGAAGGTTTCCCTGAGACTCGTGGATGGAATGTACTAGTTGGCGTTATTGCCACTTTCCTTGACTCGATACTGCACACATCTGGTAAAGCCCGTCATGGAATCACGAAGGCCACAAAAGTGAGGTTACGGAGAGGACTTCGATCTGTGAGTATGGCATTATCGTTGTATTCCCGCTATTGATTGAAGAGAAGTGACCAGGCCGCAAAATGGATCCCCAAGGTCATCGATACATCCGTTATATTAGCCAAGTCTGGATCGACGCCCTTGACGTACCTTTCATTGATCGGGACTGCAATTGATGTCTCGCTACGGTTGAAGGGTAAAGACGAAAACCTGAGAGGGGCCACCCCGGAAAACAAGGTATCGTCTGGGGTTCGTTTCGCGATTATCAACTCATAAACACCCTTGTAGGCTTCGATTTTGGCCTTCTATGCGAGCTCGGTCTTCATGTCAAAAACACCCGTTTCCCCGCATCAAGCCGTGAGTCCAGATCACTTTCGGCGAATCTGCGCTGATATTCATGTCCAGAACGCGTTCCACGATTTCATTGAGACTTCAGTAACCGAAATGGACCTGACATCATCCATCCTTCCTACCGTTGAGAAGTCGGTTCTCCGCTCTCCAGAAATTTCCCTCCTTGGTATGCTTATCATGCACATGGAATATTCCGGCATTCTCTCATCCGGATCCGGCAGTAACCTGCGAGTTTTTTCGCGCATACCCCCTTTCCTTACCACAAGACGCGTTCAGGCGCATTCTGACACCGATCCTGAACTGTTCCAAGTCAAGTAATCCGGTTGTTCGGTCAAACGCGATCGAATTGTTCAAGATAGTTGTTTCAAAACATGCTGACAAGCACGAGGACTTGAAGAGTGCTGTTGCGGAAGTGCTCACCCTCCCAAAAGCTGGGAAGACGGCTGGACCAGACCACCGTGTTGCCCTGTATACAATGTTGCAATTGTTACCCCCATCCCCCACAACGTCACCTGAAGTTGTCTCGTCGGTTCCTACCCTTCTGATCAAGGAAACCAACGATCCTGCCATCGCGACTCTCGGTTCTGCTCTCTCTTCTCACCTTTCTCACCAGCTGCGAGCGAACGAAGTGGTACCTGCACCTCTGACGGACGCGATAGTGAAGGAACTTGCAAGCGCAAAACCTCCAATACGACGGGCATTCTACTCCGCAGTTGGGAATGCTATATGGTCCTTGGATTCGCTGGAAAATGAAGCATCTGTTACGTTGGTTAAAGCAATTATTCCTGCTTTGGAGACAAGTTTGAAATACTTGTCAACCAATCCCGTCGGAGCCGCAGCCGGCCCTCTAGAAGGATACGTTGCGGTCGCCCTCCTACTTGGGCCAATGAAACGGAATGGAGAGCACGGTAATCCTTCCACTCACCGCACTAAGAGCTGTAATTGATAACAATTTCAGATTCGGTTATCTCTGGAAACCCCACTATTCAGTCCCTTTCAGTCGCCGCTCCAAAGCCTTCCTTCCTCCTTCTTGACAAGGTCTATCAAAAGCTGTCTGATGAGGAAGAATTGACTTGGTTACTCAGAGCTATCCAAATCACGATCATTTTTCTCTCTGAGGAAATGTCGAGGAATACTCCACTCCGGTACGTAGCTTGGTCACTTGAACAACAGGGTAGACATTCTGAGCTTCTCTCCGAAGTCTTCAAGTAGGATTATTACTCATCCACATCGGAATCGAATCCAAATCTCACGCTATCAGGGATCGACTTTACTCTGTTCTTCGATCGGTCGCACAGACCGAACCAGGGTTGGTCAATCAGCTGGTTACTGATGCGTTGGTTACTTTCGTATCCCGGGAGGAGAAGCTACCCGCAAAACCCATAACGGAAGAGTACGAGAGACCCGTTGACTACCAGATTCGCCTATCATCCATTCTCTCGGCATCCTCTGCACTCCCACCGGATACAGACCTCGAGGTTCGCAAGCAAATCCTCACGAATCTCGTCGTCCTGGCACACCATAAGCGGATTTGTGAGCTTTGATAACACAGGTGTATCTACTTGATACTCATCGTCACCCTGTAGCGGGTTCTTCTCAGCTTATTTGGATCGAAATTTGTCAGAGGGCGAACGTGGACCCCCGTGAACTGGTCGGATCCAAGTTGGATGATCTCCTCAAGGTTGCCTTTGATGCGACAAATTCGAATGTAGGCGTCGTCCCACACGAGCGCTAGAGGCTCGCTAAATTAGCCTTTAGATCCAACCATTTGCAGAGGCTGGGTACAATGCTATCCGAACTCTCACCTTCGTTTGGCCAGAACTCGTGATTCCTAAAGTCCTGGAACGTATTAAATCGGACCTGGAGAGCGGCGATTTGAAGGCGATCACTCCGACTGATCTTGGAATCTGGGGCACCCCTGAAGGCACCACATACGTCGACGGTGCGTGATTTTTGCGGAAACCAAAGACTAATCTGCTGAAAATCTCGTCAGTCCTTGCAAATAAGAAAACAGAGGTGTTGAGTACGAAGGGGAAAGGCTATGCCGATGCAAAATGGGAGGCAGAAGTTCGCCAGAAGTTGAGCGCGAAGAAGACCCAGTCCACATTATCCAAACAAGATCAAGCCCTCGTCAACGAACAACTCCAGAAGGAAGCAGAGGTCAGGGAGCACGTTTCCAGGGTTAGGGCCAAACTGGAGCATGGGCTGGAACTTGTGCATTCCCTCTCTTCCGCGAACGTTGAAGAGTTTCGTGCTCACGCACCACGAGTTGCTTCGATCCTTCTCCTGAACGCATTCAACGAAGCTTCTGAGGCTTTGGTTGGGGATAAAGCGTTCAACACATTCCTGGTGAGACCGTTGGTTTCTACCCTCAGATACCGCGCTGATATAGATATATCAGAGAGTGAACGAAGCTTCATCCGAGAGGCTGGAATCGACTCGAACCTGGATCGCCGTTGCCATATTACGTTCTCTCGAAGTTAGCGGGATCCCCTCCCGCATGCAAGAAGAGCCATTGAATCGTAAGAATTTGCACTTATCCCCCTCCTGATTTGGAGGATGCTAACCTGTCTCAGATCTTATTTTACGAATTCTTTACCGGCTACGCACGGTCTCGGAACAAAACCTCATGGATGCCTCGACATTTTCTCTCTGTTCCCCCCTGTTAGCCCAAGTGCTGTTAAAGGGTGGCATTTCCCTCGCTGAGGAAGACGACCCTCTCGAGCAAGTTGCTCTTGTTCTTGATGTGATCAAATTCCACGCCGGAGAATGTCAGTCCCTTGAAATCTTCCTGCCTAACCCTTACTGAACCAGAAATCCCCAGTTTTGAATGCAGCGTTCCCTAGAATATCGGTCATGGAGAGCCTCATCCATGTAATACGTCAACAGCCAAGGCTCGCGAAGGGGGCCTCCTCCGCATTGATTGATATTGGGCAAGCTATCCATGCCAATGTGACTCCCGAGGAAAATTCGGTTTTGCTTCGTGGGACTTTGATGCAGGAAGTGTACGTGCGGACATCGTGCTTGCAAGCGCTCCAGGTGCGTCTTATTCCCGTGGTAGAAATTCCCATCTAACCTATTTGGTAGCCGTTTGATCTAACCGACCTGGAGTGGTCACCTGAACTCCTGATTGCCACCCACGACGAGGATGAACAAAACTCTCGTCTTGCTCAACATCTCTGGGAAGACAATGGGCTGGACATCCCTGAGACCTTCCTCGACACATTGGCTCCATACCTTGGTACGCTTCTTGGTTCCTCCTACTCAGTCACCGGTAACCCGTACACTAGATCATGAGAATGCCTATGTTCGGGTGAGCGTTGCTGCGGCACTCGCGGAAGCAGTGGAGCAGTGGTCGCAATCAGCCTCTCAGACGATCAAAACACTGTGTGGGCTGTACCGTGAGAAGGTGGGATTACCCCGGGTCTATTCAGACGGTTGTTGATAACCTTTGTAGGCGAAAATACTTGCCCCAGAATTCGACCAATACGTAAGTTTTGAAATCTATTTCTCGGATGAAATATATAATGTTTTGTAGGGGATGGTCATCGAATCTAGTCTCAACCGTTCGGACCCGTGGCCTGCCCGAGTGGCCATCGGTCAGACATTCAAGCACCTCGCTCCCTCGTTTGCACAACCTGAAGTCGAGCCTTTCTTCATCTTCCTAATCAAAGAAGAAGCCCTTGGGGATAGAGAAGGGGACGTCCGTCGGGCCATGCTTAATGCCGGCACCGCGGTGATTGACCTTCATGGGGCATCTTCCCTTCCTGGGCTCATATCAATGTTCGAAGAACAACTTGGCACGGCTTCAACCACGGAGACACACGATCAGATACAGGAGGCCGTGGTAATTCTCTTCGGTCGCCTTGGTCGCCACCTTGACCCATCGGACCCACGGATGCCGATATTGGTTGAGCGACTCGTCGAAGCTCTGAAGACGCCAGCGGAACAGGTTCAAATCGCGGTTGCAGACTGTCTTGCCCCACTCGTTAACAAGATGACATCACCCATCCAACAACTCGTTGACCGACTCCTGGTGGACCTGGCAGAAGCACCGAAATATGCTGCTCGACGTGGTACCGCGTACGGTCTTGCAGGGGTCATCAAAGGAGTTGGCATCCAAGGCGTCAAGCAGTACGGTATCTTCCCTCGCCTGAAGGGATACATCGAGGACAAGAAACGGTACGAGGCTCGCCAGGGTGCAGTTATGGCTTTCGAAACGATGTCTGCTACTCTCACGCGCGTTTTCGAGCCATATGTGATTCACATCATCCCTCTGCTTCTTGCCGCTTTCGGTGATGGAACTCCTGAAGTCCGGGAAGCCGCCCAAGATGCTGCTCGAGTGATGATGGGTAATATGTCGGGTTATGGGGTCAAGCTTATACTCCCTGATTTACTGTCCGGTCTTGATGAGAAGCAGTGGAGGACGAAGAAGGGGTCTATCGAGCTGCTGGGGATGATGGCATACTGTGCTCCTCGACAACTTTCTCAATCACTCCCCGTGGTCATCCCTCGTCTCACCGGTGTCCTAACGGATTCACATGCCCAAGTCAAATCCTCCGCGAACAAGAGTCTGAAGCAGTTCGGCGAAGTTATTAGCAATCCAGAGATCCAAGCTCTCGTCCCTGTGTTCTTGAAAGCCCTTGTTGATCCTGCCAAGACACCGAACGCGCTTTCTGCCCTTCTGAAAACCTCATTTATGCACTATATCGATCTTTCATCGCTGGCTTTGGTACGTGATTAAGGATAGCGCCTGATGTTCCCATTAATAACTGCTTCCAGGTTGTTCCCATCCTTGAGCGCGGTTTACGTGAACGTGGCGCGGATTCCAAACGAAAGGCATCCCAGATCGTTGGTAATCTGGCCTCGCTGACCGAGTCGAAAGACTTCGCGCCATACCTTTCCCGGCTACTTCCTCTCATACACATCGTCTTGGTGGACCCAGTTCCCGAAGCTCGTGCCACTGCAGCCAAGGCTCTGGGTACGCTCGTCGAACGACTGGGAGAAGCCCATTTTCCGGATCTGGTGCCAGGGCTACTACGCACTTTAAAAGCGGATACGTCTGGGGTCGACAGGCAGGGAGCCGCACAAGGTCTCAGTGAAGTTTTGGCGGGATTAGGGATGGAACGACTCGAAGGACTTCTCCCAGATATCATCGCCAACGCACAGTCACCCCGTAGCACGGTCAAGGAGGGGTTCATGACCCTCTTGGTATTCTTGCCTACTACATTCGGGACCAGGTTCCAGCCACACCTTCCTAAGATCATTGCTCCGATTTTGGGAGGTCTCGCGGATTCTGAAGACTTCGTTCGGGATGCTGCCATGCGGGCTGGAAGGATGATCGTCACCAACTATGCCAACAAAGCCATCGATCTCCTTTTGCCTGAACTTGAGAACGGAATGTTTGATCCCGGTTGGAGAATCAGGGTCCGTTGTGTTCGATCTTCGCACCGCTGACACTTCATTGACACGAAACTCATCATAGCAATCTTCGATCACCCTTGTCGGAGAACTCCTGTTCAAGATTACAGGTATTAGCGGCAAGAACGAGATTGAGGAGGATGAACCCGCAGATGCTACCTTGGCGGAATCATCTAAGCGTGCACTTGTTGAGGTTTTGGGAAGAGAAAGACGTGACAGGATCCTCTCAGCTCTGTTTATTGCGAGGCAAGACGCTGTTAGCGTCGTCCGACAATCATCTATCCACATTTGGAAGGCATTGGTTCACAACACTCCGAAGACAGGTCAGTTTTTCGCTCAGATTCTAGAGTGCGCTAATCTGAATATCACCGTAGTTCGCGAAATCCTCCCGGAACTCATTGACCAACTCATCCAGTTGGTCTCTAGCGAAGAGTTTGAGCAACAGGAGGTATGTTGTCCCAAGTTCAAGACCTGGTTTCCCCTAAACCTCTGTAGACCGCCTCTAGGACTACAACGGAATTGTGCAAGAAGTCCGGAGAAAAAATGTTGGCAGATACTGTCGTGGTTCTCAAGGAGCGCTCCACATCTCAGGACGCAAGGACAAGAACTGGCGCTTGTCTGCTGCTTGCCGAACTTATGTACGTGTTAAGATCCCTTATACTCTTGGATCCTCTAACTTTGCGCATAGGCAAAGTACGACCGACGCACAACGGGAGAGTCAAGAAAATGCAATTATCACTATTGTCCGATCGTCCCTCGTCGACGACGAAGCAATTGTCCGGACCGCAGCCGCGAAAGCCTTTGATATTCTGCAAGAGCAGCTTGGATCAAAAGCGGTCGATCAGACGATCCCCACTCTCTTGGAGGCCCTCCGCCAACCGGGAGAGAGTTCCGGAACCGCCCTGCAAGCCCTCAGGGAAGTCATGAACGTGAGTCCCGGGTGCATAGCCTCCCGCTGAAGCAAACTGACAATGGATTCAGGTCCGCGCTCACACAGTATTCCCAATTCTCATCCCTACCCTTATTGCAAGCCCGATCACGTTGTTCAACGCCCGCGCTCTTGGGTCTCTCGTGGCAGTCGCAGGGAATGCCCTCAGCAGAAGGCTTAATGTCATCGTTGGAGCCCTTGTTCAAGAGCTGGAGACTACGACAGACGAAGAGCTTGGCGATGCCATCAAAGAAACCTTGGAGACCCTTCTAGGATCAATCGTCGACGCCGAAGGGTTGAACACCCTTATGCTCCTTCTCTTAGAATGGTAAATCTACGTGTGGTCTCTCGTGCTGCGATCCACTCACCATGACCCAGGGCCAAACACGATAATCCAAAACGCCGTGCCGGTGCATGCCGGGTATTTACCACGTTCTGCGAGACATCTGAGCTGGATTCTTCACTGTACCGCGTCGACTGGATTCGTCAGCTCATCACATTAATGGACGACTCGCAAGTCGAAGTGCACACTGCGGCGTTTCAAGCATTGGATACCTTCATCAAGTCTGTTCCTAAGGAAGAGGTCGAACCCCTTGTCATTCCGTTGCGCAGGACGATTGAAACGACAGGAGCTCCAGGCGTCTATGTTCCTGGCTTCAGTCTTCCAAAGGGCATTTCACCCATGGTCCCGGTTATTATCGGTGGTTTGACTTCGGGAAGCAATGATCAGAGGGAGCAAGCAGCTTATGCTATTGGAGATCTTGTGGAGAGGACCGAGGAGGGCGCCATGAAGCCATTCGTTGTTCCATTCACTGGTCCTCTTATTCGTGTTGCCACTCAAGCGACGACCCACCCGCCTGCCGTGAAAATCGCCATTTTGACTGCGTTGTCCACCATGCTGGAAAGAATTCCCATCTTCGTCAAGCCGTTCTTCCCACAGCTCCAGCGTACGTTCGTCAAGAGCGTAGGTGACCCCGCCAGTTTGGCTGTCCGTACCAAGTCCGCACAAGGGCTCGGCGTTTTGATGAGGAACCAGCCTCGAGTAGATCCTGTGATCACTGAACTCATCGGGGGAGCGAGGAACAATGAAGACTCGATTGCTGGAAGTTTTGTTCTAGCCCTTGCTAATGTCGTTCAAAATGGTGGTCCGAACGTGGGAGAGAAAGCCAAGGAATCGTGCGTGGAGCTGATATCCGATGCCTTCAAGGCACGTCACGAAGGTGAGATAAGAGAAGATTTTGTATATCCGAAGATACTCACTCTAGTATGCAGAATCGTATTGCCAGTCTGTGGGCCTGCTGTTCGCGTCCCTATCTCTCGCACCCCAACTGTTAAAACCTGTTACACAGTATGTTCTCGTGGTGGCTCCTTCCTTCACATTCTCACAATAAATTGCAGATCGCACCTGATTGAAGGAACGTCAGCGACGGTTCTGGGCTCAAGCATCACTTCCGCCGTTCTTTCCGCGGAGGATCCGGAACAGAGTGGTCTCTTCCAAAAAATGGGTCTCTTGCGAGGTGTCGCAAGGAAGGTCCTGGAAAACATTGGAAGCGACAAGCATTCCATCTCGCGACTTTCTCGTGAATCCAAAGATCTGTTAAAGGCGTTACATGAAGATGAGCTCCAAGGAGTCTTCTAGAACATCGTTCCTCTCTAATTAAGTACACACATCCATTGTATATCACACCTAACATGACGACGACATTGCAACCAACACATTGAAGTTGTATACTTCAGGAGAGGGGTTAAAATAGAACCCGAGTTCGGATGCGTCCACATTTGCGATTAGGTTTTCATCTCGATACAACGACGCTCTCATAGTGCCGTGAGATTCCAGTCGGTGAGATAATTTGGACAATCCAGCCGGAATATCCCATGACTTTGTGTGTTCCTCCGATGATAGACATACTGTGCCTGGCGCAACGGCGAGAACAACGACCCAAAACTTGTCATCTGTCTATAAAGTAAAAAGACGGATATCAGGACGCGCATCTCAATTTCCACCGAAACATAGGAAACCCCTACCAGTTCCCAATTATTCGGGCGGGGGACGGAGTCGTGGCTCGCTGTTGCTGCTTTAGGGTGCGGTCTACCCCATACAAAAATCTTGTCCTGGTGAATCTTAGGGTAGCGTCCGTTCTTGAACGCGAACGCAAAGTAGGAGTTGAGTTGTAGCCACGGTTCGTGGGGGAACCCGTCAACCCAAGCTTGGGAATTTGGTTGTGCGCCCTTTATTGGGCCCAGGTAGTGAGATTCTCCGTAATCTGTAAGGTGGTGAACCGGTGACCATGGTCATAACGGGAGGGCGAGTGGCCTACCATTCCAAGAGATAATTTGGGCTATATCGACTTGGTCTCTCATTTTGACGATTTGTTCCCACCTACGAACGAAGAGATGATCATCTCCCCGGTAAATCCACTGTGACGACGATCAGGATATCTGCTTCGCATACCGATACAGGTCACTCACATTCTTGTTCCAAGTGTTTGGACCATAATGCTAAAGCCAAGTCAGCGGGGATCAGGTCCGATCCTCTGAACCAAATGACTGACCGTAAAAAACCACGGGGATACAGCAGCCATGAACGTACGTCCGCCTAAGTGGTGGAGATGTTGTCGATCCGTATCGAGCTTGGGGGACTTTATCTCTGAAGGAGGGGAATTCTTATTTAAATGAATCGGCCAGCTTCCGTTCCACTGAGAAATGAAACGTATTTAGGATGACCGTTCCGGGGAGCCCAGGGAGCAAGGAACGTACATTGAAATATCCATCCATGAACTGGAGTAGATGATATCTTCTGGGGTCTATGAAGAAAGACGGGATGAAGCAAATCTAATACAGTCCAGAGGTCAGTCAGGATACAACACCAAAACCCACATCTACCTACGGGAGTAATCTCTTCCAATCTCCTCTTGACTTGAGCCCACCCACCTTCAAACGTAAGGTGCCCGAATTTACTATCTTGTCCCGCGAAAGTCGAGATAACGAGTTCACACCCCCTGTAGTATTGGTTCCCGTGGTTCAAGAACGGCTGTATGTAGCGTATCAGGCGTCCTACATCATCCCGGGACGCGCTTGGGATGGACCTAATTGATGTCGGGGTCAGAATCGGCACAATTTTGAGAGGGAAACCACGCCAGGTGTGTCACTGACGTCATGTCGAAACTGATGAAGAGCTTGAAGGGTAGACAAGTGCTTTGGGCGGCATTGTAGCAGTCGTGAACTCGGTCGACTTGCCAGTCCTCCAGACCGACGTTGAGAGCGAACCCATCACTGGGAGTAGGTGAAGTTACATTCGCCGTCTCGACCGCACGGGACAAGTTGCTTCGTGCGATACTCACAATCCACTGGCGTGAGCCAACTGAATGTCATCCACCCAATCTTGGACAGTGTACGGCTACGGTGAAGCCTTCAGCTCTCGC
>Ga0307517_10009806_pt1 | contig 13512 bp, 9 predicted proteins | sample 23_EM_MG_FD_194515 | JGI IMG/M metagenome (GOLD analysis project Ga0307517, IMG submission 194515) | Populus trichocarpa ectomycorrhiza microbial communities from riparian zone in the Pacific Northwest, United States - 23_EM | ecosystem: Host-associated > Plants > Roots > Unclassified | place...
TCGTATGCTTTTTTCCATCAAAACCTATCATGATAAGGTTTTGTATGACATGGCTCTGATGTCAACTAGCCATGTCTTATTAGGTGTCCATGACAATTTGATAAAGATGTGACCTACAATGGACGAAAGAATACTTGCTTGTTTATGTTGGATGGGAAGAAGGTGAATTTGTTGCCATTGAGTTCTCGGCAAGTTAGAGAGGATTAGTTGTGAAGTCAACAAAATGAGGTGAAATTGGGTAAAGGGCTTATGTTAGCCAAGAAGGGAGACATCAAGCAAACATTAGCTTCGATTGGGGTTGTTTTCATGGTATGAGTTAAACCATTATTGCAAGTAGAGAATGTGGAATTGCCAACACAGATTATAAAGTTGCTTGAGGAGTTTTCAGATGTGTTTCCAGAAGAGTTACCTAAGGGTTTACCACCTATTCGAGGGATTGAGCATCAAATTGACTTGGTGCCGGGAGCTTCACTTCCTAACCAACCAGCTTATAGGTGTAATCCAGAGGAGGCAAAGGAGATTCAAAGGCAAGTTGGTGAGCTCTTTGAGAAGGGTTACGTGCGAGAGTCACTTAGTCCATGTTTCATGCCTACCTTGCTTGTGCTGAAGAAGGATGGAACCATATGGATGTGTGTGGACAGCTGTGCAATCAACAAGATAACAGTTAAGTATCGATTTCCTATACCTAGACTTGATGATTTGCTTGATGAGTTATATGGTGTTATGTTGTTTTCTAAGATTGATTTGATGAGTGCTTTATCATCAGATTATGATGAAAGAGGAGGATGAGTGGAAAACATCATTTAAAACTTTACAAGTGTTGTATGAATGGTTAGTAATGTCATTTCAGCTATCTAACGCACCTAGTACATTTATGCGACTTATGAATCATGTTTTGAGGAAGCATATTGGATTGTTTGTTGTCATGTATTTTTATGATATTTTGGTGCATAGTAGAACTTTTGATGATCATGTGAAGCATCTTAGGCTTGTATTTGAAACTTTACAAGATGCTAAATTATATGGGAAACTAGAGAAGTGTCATTTTCTATCAAGAAAGTGTTGTGTTTCTTGGTTATATCATTTCTAGTAGTGGGACTAAGGTTGACGAAGAAAAGATAAAAGCAATTAAAGATTGGCTGAAACCCTCTAGTATTGCTGATGTGAGGAGCTTCCATGGTTTAGCTTCATTTGATCAGCGATTTGTGAAGAACTTTAGTTCTATAGTTGCACCTTTGACCGAATGTTTGAAAAAGGGAAGTGAGTTTCGGTGGAGCGAAAATGCACAAAAGTCTATTGAGTTGATTAAAGAGAAGTTATGCACTACACTTATTTTAGCACTTCCAGATTTTGCTAAGACGTTTGAGATAGAGTGTGATGCTTCCGGAGTTGGAATTGGGGTTGTGTTATTGCAAGAAATGAGGACTATTGCATACTTTAGTGAAAAGTTTAATGGTGCACGATTGAACTACTCAACTTATAACAAGGAGTTATATGCCTTAATTCGAGCTCTAGAGGTATGGCAACACTACTTATTACCAGAGGAGTTTGTTGTGTATACTGATCATGAATCTTTGAAGTATATTAAGGGTCAAAGCAAGTTGAACCGAAGACACGCTAAGTGGGTAGAGTTTATGGAGTCATTTCCATATGTCATCAAGTATAAGAAGGGACAAGTTAATGTAGTTGTCGATGCTCTTTCTAGGGTATGCACTGATTTCTATGTTAAATGCAAGGTTAATGGGTTTTGAACAAGTGAAGGATCAATATGCTAATGATTCCTACTTTGCTAATGTGATTGTCGAATATGCTAAGAGAGTTTGTGATGGGTTCTTTATGCATGAAGGTTACTTGTTCAAGATGGGGAAAATATGTATTCCTTTACGTTCTTTATGGGAGTTGCTTATATGAAAGGCTCATGTTGGTGGTCATAGTAGTCATTTCGGTGAAAAAAAGATGATGTGAACCCTAGCGGAATTTAATGGAATTCACGAACCCAAGATCTATCTAATTCAAGTTTGCTGAAAATAGGATGAGCTTATCACAATGGAAGACCTGCTCAAAAGGCAACAAGACTATAAACCAACTCAATCACAACACCTACACCTGAAGACGAGCAAAATGAGTATAAATTCACAATAAAGATTAGTCAATTCTTTAAAGAGTTGAAAGTTCAATCAAGAACCTAGATTGACAACCAAAGGTCGGCAAAAATCAGAATATTATTAGGCAAAAAGGTGTGCTGAAAATTATTCTCAAGAGTATTTATACCCCAAGCCAAAAACCCTAGTTTCCCTAATGGGTCACATATAAACTCAATTTAAATAATAATCAACCCAATCTAAAACTAGCCCAAACTAATTAAAATAAATAAAATAAACAAGTCTGAACCCAAACAAGTGTTTCCTCATAAAATAAAGAAAGTTTAATAGCCCAACTAATTTAATAAGACAAGTTCGGTTATTTCCACATTTTATCTGGCAGTAGCAAAACCTAACTTCAAACAGATGGTTCTCTCTCGTCTTAAAGAATTAGAAGGCGTTCCATATACCATTAGAAAGGTATGGAAGTCTAGTTTCCATACCACTTAGAATCACCTCAAAATTCAACTTAGAATCACCTCAAAATTCAACTTCCAGCTCCAGTTATGATAAAAAGGTAGCGAAAGGTCAAACTATCTGAATCTAGTCTTCTTCTCCTCTCCCAATCCTTGTGTAATGGTCTTGGTTCCACCAACAAGCCCCTCTTGAACGTGAATAAGATTAATCATGGCTTGCTCCTTATTATTTAATACCCACTTGAATTCGACCTTAACCCACGTATCTTGAAGAAGTCCATTGAAAGCCTCTTTGAACCTCTTTGCTCTAAGCCTTGTAACTGGACCAACCGGAACCTCTAATGGATCCTTTGGTGTTTAGATTGCATTAGAAGACTTATGAGCTGCTGAAAGAACATTTCTTTTGGCCTAGCATGTTGAAGGATGTTCACAAGGTGATTACGAGATATGTTGTGTGCAAGAAGGCTAAGGGCAAGGAGAATGCATATAGGCTTTATATGCCATTACCTATTCTGGAGCAGCCATGGATGGATATTAGTATGGACTTTGTACTTGGGCTGCCTAGATCACAACATGGAAAGGATTCAGTTATGGTTGTGGTTGATCGATTCTTCAAAATATCACATTTTCTTGCTTGCCAAGATTGACGATGTTGTAAACATTGCTGATTTGTTCTTTAGGGAAGTTCTACATTTATATGGAGTCCCTAAAAGTATTGTATCTGATCGTGATGCAAAATTCCTAAGCCATTTTTGGAAGACTTTTTGGAGAAAGCTTGGAACAAAACTGTTATTCGGTACGAAATGTCATCTGCAAACTGTTGGACAAACGAAGGTAGTGAACCGAACTCTTTCTCCTTTTTTGCGAGCTATTTTGAGTAAAACTTTGAAGAGTGGGGACACTTGTTTGCATATTATGAAAGGCAGAAATGATAAAAAAAAAAAAACTCCATGAACAAGTTCGATCTCATATTGAGGAGAAGACGACAAAGATGCCAAGCATGCTAATAAAGGGCGGAAAATGGTCAGTTTTGAGTCGGGAGATCTTGTTTGGATTCATCTTAGCAAAGGCAGATTTTCAAGCAAGCGAAATTCCAAATTGATGCCGAGAGAGTTGATGGACCATTTCGGGTTGTCGAAAGGGTGAATGATAATGCTTACAAGGTTGACCTTCCTGGTGAGTACAATGTTTCAGCTACTTTTAAAGTAAAAGACTTGTCACTTTCCTTGGAAGATGTTGATGATTCTGATTTGAGGACACATCACTTTCAACCCGAGGGTGATGATATGCATCATGATTCTAACATAGAAGGGGCTAATTCTAATGTGTATGGGAATTTAGATGGTCCAATGACGAGAGTTCGAGCAAAACAATTACAAAATGCCTTAAAAAGTCAGATTAGCGCGACCGAAGCTTCGATAAGTTTGAAGGTTTGCGAACTGAATGGAAATGGTGCAAATATGTTTGTTTGTCTACAAATAAGGCTTGAGTCATGATTTGGGAGTTTTGATGAGTTTGGGTTTGTTATTAGCCCATGGACCAATTTTGGCCTGAATTTGCTCTTGTTTAATGTGTGGGAAAATAAAGCCTATTATACATAGTTTTCAAGTTCAGAATGTCATCTTTCCAGATTGTTCAACCATGCATACATTGGAGTTTTGTACAAAAAGTTTTGGTTGTTTTAGTTTTGTGTGTCTGTTTGTCTTCTATAAGTAAAAAACGTGTGCTATTTATTATTTGTTTAGTTTTCTGAACAAAGTCATTTATTTGGGTCTCCAATATGTTATTTTGGTATTTCCTAGACTTGAAGGGTTGTTCCAAGTATATTATGATGTTTCAAACCATGTTTTGGGACTTTTGGCAATAATATTAAACTTTTCAACTTCTCATACAGAGAGTTTTCTTCCTTGTTCTTTCATTTCAAGAATTGGTTGAAGAACAAATCAGACTTATCACTCATAATCACAAAGAGTGTGGCGTCTTATCCTGATTGGAATTTCTTTATGGCATCTCCAACTTATCAAAGAGTTTTATTCAGACTTTATCCCTCATTTCTATTGAAAGCTAAGGCACATCATCTAACTCATCAAGTTGAAAGACATTGTCTCTCACAATTACTTCATCGTTACCATCCTAAATAACTTGGACACAGTCCTTGGGTTTGGTTTTCACTACAAATAATCAATTAACCCTATAATGATCATTATTAAAGGAAAGAGTGCATGTGTAATAAACTTGTTCGCATTGTTTGGCAAAAATAAAGACATCGTTAACATTTCAAAGTCTAGCCTTTGTATTAATTTCGACCAAACCATGGTGGGGATTGTAACACCCCATGCTTTCATATGCATTTATAATTATTTTCCTACGATTTGGTACGTAAAAATACGAGTGATTTTTTTTTTACAGTTCTCAAATAAAAGTCTACTAAAATTTCCACCGAAATTTTGGCAGTCTTCCCTATACCGGGAGGTCCCAAGTTATCGACATATACCATGTTTACACTTCTAATATCTCACATCTCATAACTCAATCACAACCTAATCGTCCTGGGTCTCAATCGCACAAACATCATCATCGTCACAACCATAACATTTATAACATATATTGAACAACAAATATCATTATAAAGGAATAAATGAGATAAACATGCATAAATGAAACATGATTTTATGAATTTCAGAGTCAAGTTCATATATTCAAGTGTAAACATCAATTATATAAATTAAGTTATATAAATGTTTTAATATTTCAAAATACAAGGATATACTCCCTAGAATTACATAACAAAAAGTGAACAAAAGCTAGGATCTACTCCTGCCGTGCATGCGATGGTCCTAAAACAAAATACATATTATTGAAACATGAATATCACAATAAGTATAGTAACACAAATATCCAACAATTTAAAAAGGCAAACATGTATTCATATTCTATTCACTTCTCCATTTTTGTTTTCATTGGAACTCTTTCTCATTCAACTACTAAAACCGTTTCATCTTCCATTTTCAACTTCCATTCAAGATTCCATAAGATCAACCACAAATATATCTGCCTAACTCATTGTCAATACCAATTTCACCAGTATCATCATCACCTCGTAGGCATCGATGCTTAGCGATCCCCTTACCTAGGATTCTAATATACACTAAACGTATGCTAGTCCATGCCCTATACACGTCAATGCATGGTGATCCCCTTACCCGGGATCCTAACATACACTAAATGTATACTAGTCCATGCCTTATAGGCATCGATGCATGGTGATCCCCTTACCCGGGATCCTAACATACACTAAATGTACGCTAGTCCATGCTTAGTGATCCCCTTACCCAGGATTCTAACATACACTAAACATACACTAGTCCATGCCCTATACGCGTCAATGTATGGTGATCCCCTTACCCGGGATCCTAACATACACTAAATGTATGTTATTCCATGCCCCATAGGCATCGATGCATGGTGATCCCCTTACCCGGGATCCTAACATACACTAAATGTACGCTAGTCCATGCATGGTGATCCCCTTACCCGAGATCCTAACATACACTAAATGTATGCTAGTTCATGCCCCATAGGCATCAATACATGGTGATCCCCTTACCCGGGATCCTAACATACACTAAATGTATGCTAGTCCATGCCAATTTCATCCATTAATATTGTCATTCTTTGTTCAACCATAGTTATCATTACAAATTTTCATTTCGAACATGGCTCATGTCTTTTTGAAGTAAGATATAATATCACATGTTCCCCAAAGGGAAAGGACCTAAATTTTCACCTTTTAACGCGTCTAAATAATCGCTTTAGCGACTTTCCAAATATGCCAACAGAGGCCATATTTTGACCTCTCCTTAGATATTTGACTATATCTGGAGTTCTAGGACTCCATTTCAAGCGAGGTTGGTCTCGTCAGAAAGCTAAGACACGGGCCTACAAGTCCCATGAAGGGAGGAGAACCCAGTTTTGCCCCGAAGACACTCTACATTATTCATCAACAAATCAGACCTACTGCCTTATAGGGTTTGTCATGACTAGTCTCGATTGGAGACCCATAACTGGAGTTCTATAGCTCCAAATTGAGTAAGACCAATTTCCTTGGTTAGTCAACATCCAAAACTACAATTAATATGAGGAACCTGATCCTAATTCCCTCATCCTCCTACTCGAATTCTCTCCACAAATCAAGAGATGAATTTGTCTAGATTCATCAACCTTTCCATTTACACACAACATCCACAATTCAACCTTTTCTCTTTATCTCAACCCCTAACCATATCATATACCGTATAAAAGTTTAAAAAATATCTTTTTAAGAGCCAATTTATCCTAACTAATTGATCTATACCGTTGTACGCAAGGTACTCTTATTCATTCCAATAATATCATCACAAGTTTGATACATATCAATGTACGTAAGGCACTCATATCCATTCCAATTATATCATAACTAGTTGATACACATCAATGTATGCAAGGTACTCATATTCATTTCAATATTTATCGAAGCAATAAAACAATAAATTCTGAAATTTATCAATGAGTTTACACAAATTGAAAAGACAAGGTGCAGTGCACCTACCTGTTTCCTCAACCGATTGAGTCTTTTCAACTCCTGACGACCCTGCTCCAAGCATCTCTTTCGTTTGAGAATCAAGAGATACAGTTAGTACCCTCTTCTAATTTTATCATAATATGTGTTCTCATACTATTGCAATCTCTTTCACATGAATTCATCACCATTTTTAATTTCATTTTTCGATTATTTCCTTCAACTACCTCATTACACTTTCTAGAATAGGTTTCACTCGAGAACACTGTTTACCATTTAATTCGTAAGTAAAGTTATAGAATTCGGTTTTAAATGTGGTTTGGCTCCTAGAAAAGGTAAGACATGGTTGTACAACTCTACTGAAGGATCAGAAGACCAATTCTGCCCTTAACACCCCGAAATTATCTATTATAGTACTCAACAAAATCTGTCAAGTATAAGACTATTCGACCTCTTTCATTTTCAGTCCATATCTGGAGTTCTATAACTCCAAATTATACGAGGTCAGTTTTGTTTAAAAGATAACATCCATACCTACAACATTTGTGAAGAACCCAATCTAGAATTTTATCATTTTGGTTCCCTAACCACAGCCGAAATATGGGTAATAAAACTATTAAGTCCCAATACATAGATTGGAACAACCAATATCTTCCTTTTCCTACTATCAATAATATGGCTGAACATGCCTAAGAAAAGACACTAAGGATTTTCTTCAATTTAAATCATAATTAGCGTGCTTTTTATGGTTAAACACAAATCAAGCCACCACACTTTCCATTCATTTCATTTCTACTAACCTAATTTAAACAAATGTTTCATTAAGGTTCACGTTTCTCCCAACTCAATCTGAATCAATACAATCCAAAAGGTGAAGTTAACCATCATTATACCATAAAACACATACCAAAAAATCATTGCATTTTAACAGTTAGATCTTCCTAGATCAAGACAAAACCAAAACGAACCTGAAAATTAACAATATATTATTCTCCTATGAATAACTTCTTGTCGGACTCTCTAATCTCGATCTCCACCGTTCATAATGAAGCACTCATCAATATGACCCAAATATCACAAATTGAGCAGGATCCAATGCTGGACAAAGGCGAAACTGCTAGCGACCATAACTAATCTGCAAGCAGATTTTGCTTGAAATGTTGCGAGGGCTATATCTCTTACACCAAACCAGAACATTCATATCCCAATGATCAGATGTTAGAGGATGGTGAGAACCATAATATATCCAAAACCCAGACGAATCGAACGGTGCAATTCAGAGATATGATTGTTTGAATGTCTGCTCTCAAGGTATTATCTCTCTCTCTCTCTCTCTCTCTCTCTTTTCCTTTCATTCGGCCCTCCTAGTTAATTTTTGCACAATTTTGCTATTTATATAGCAAATATATCTATATTTACTAAAAAAAACCCTTATATCAAGTTTGGGTATCTTTTTGTTCAACCAAATACCTTTTCTCGGTTCGCTTTTAAAATACTATACAAAAAAAATCTCTCTCTAAAATTTCTTTTCTAATAATTCAATACTATTCCATTTTATTTTATTTTAACTAGCTCATCCCATTCTCGGTTTTGAATTATCAATAATTTTATTAATATCATAAAATTTAATTCATCATGGTGAAGTCTTTTGTTGGGGTTTTATAGAGTTTCCACCGAGTCATCTGCATATCTAAATTATAATTTTTTGGGGTTTCACACTAGGGGTCATTTTATCATTTGTACACAAACCCCTAACCTTCTGTTATTTGAATATTGATCCCTCTTGGTCTTATGTATTTATTGACACGATCAAAAGATTGATGCCTTATCCCAAGTGTAGGAGTGTCGAAGTAATAAATAACCCGACAAGACCGGGGTCGAACCACAGGGAGGTGAACTATATAAAATTATAAACAATAAATGAAAAGGAGTTGAAGAGACCTTTTGAGATATGATATTGATGTAAGGATTAAACAAGGATAAAACAATTGTCAAGGTTAGAGGATCCACTAATGGTATTTCAAATAAGTATAGTATAAACTCTTTTTATTACTCAATTGGAAACCACACACAAAGGAGGTTCCAATCGGATTATAAATTATTAACATGATTATATTAATTATCTTATTTGAGTAATGTCAATACTTGTAAATGTGGTCAGATATTCATGGTGATAACTTATGTTAACAACAAATCAAGTTCCTTTCATAGCACAAGTGTCGGTTATACCATACAGTAAGCTATCAAAGTGCCAAGTATTTGTTGTACAAAGGGTTATACAACATAAATCTAGATTAACCATTTAACAAGCAAAGTATTACAAATGAACAAGATAACAAATATAAAACATGTTAGTATTAAACATTAAAGTCCATGTTGAGTTTACACTATACTTATTCTTACACCATTAGTGTAACCTTTTCACCTTGACATAATAAATTTAGCTAAACATAATGAAGAAGAGAAACATAAATAAACAAGATAAGAACATAAATAAGATATAAGTTAACTAAGAAAAGGAAAGGAAATGAAAAACATAAACAAGAGATTAATATAAACAAAACTTAAGCATTACAAAAATATAAAGAGAAAGAGCAAGAACATGATCTTGATTTGAAAACCAAGATGCCTAAATAATCTGATTTATAATCATCTTAACAATTTATAATCTGATTGGAACCTCCTTTGTGTGTGGTTTCCAATTGAATAATAAGAGTTTATACTATACTTGTTTGAAATACCATTAGTGGATTCTCTAACCTTGACAATTGTATTTATCATTGTTTAATCCTTATATCAATATCACATCTCAAAGTTCTCTTTATTATTATTATTATTAGTAGTAGTAGTAGTAGTAGTATTATTATTATTGTTATTGTCGTTGTATTATTGTTATTTATAATTTATATAGTTAACCTCCTTGTGGTTCGACCCCGGTCTTGCCGGGTTATTTATTACTTCGACACTCCTGCACTTGGGAGAAGACATCAATCATTTGGTCGTGTCACTCTTCTTTAAGCTTAGCCCTCTATTTGTCTTTTTACTTTCAATAATTAAACACATCAATCAATCCTTTAAATTGTGAGATATGCCTGCATTCAAAATGAACATTTATCATAAATTAAAGATATCTTATGTTATCAGACTTGTTATTATAAAGCATGCTCAAGTTAGGGAATTTAATGATACTTTAAGTGCAATATGATGATATAAAACCTTAATGAAAATGCACTTTTAAGTATTAATCATACCCCTCAACCACCTTATTACTAATCCCTAGTAATCAAAGCGTTAAAACAATTTGCGACATTCAAAAGCAAGGCATTCATCATTCAACTTCCATTAATTTATCCAAATAAACAAACTCTCATTAAATTTATATATCTGCTTCATACTTCTTAAACAAGATATTAATAAACCTTCATTTTGTGCTTAATATATCAACACATAGTTATGGGGCTTTGCATGGATGAAAACACAATTTTGTTCTAATGTTTTTCTAAGGTTAACTTCCTTAGGTTGAGATTATTATCTTTTTATTTTTTTTCTTTTTAATATATATACATATAACTTAAAACACAATGCATCTTTAACCCATGTAACGAGCTTTAGGCTAATGACTCCCAGACCAGTTGGTCTTAGGGCATTAGGTGTTGAGACACCCCTACGAGTTTAGTAACTCAGGTTGCAGATACTGATACGTAGATAATGCAATGTTTGATTCCCTTAAGCTTTTCTCCTTAACCCATGTAACAAGCACTGAGCCAATAGCTCCCAAGTCAGTTGACTTTAGGGTATTAGGTGTTAAAACACCCCTTCGGGCTTAATTGCTTAGGTTAGGGAGGCTACGAAACCAAACTTATCTACGTTTTTATTATCATCAATATTATCAATTTGTTTTTGTTTTTTGTTTGTTTTTTTGCAAATTATATAATATCCATTTCCCTTAGTTGTTACCTTTAACAAAAGGACATAAATAATGTAATAATCTAATATGCAACCCACAATCATATGTTAAAGTGTATGTGTGAAAATGAAGGTTTAAGGATACTTGTTAAATGAGTATATGAGCAAAATCAAGTGATAACAATGCGAGAGTTTATAAACCTAAATATTTCAAGAAGTGTTATGATAGACCTTGATAAGAATATTTACTAAGATGCGTCTCAAGAGTCAATAAAATTCCTCCTTACTCTGTCATCTTAATAATAACAGTTTTGTCAAATGATTTTAATAACAACAAAAAGTTAGTTTTTTTTTAACTTACGACTACACCCCTCCCCCCAACAAAAATGAAACATTGTCCTCAATATTCTAAGGTGGAAAGGTAGAGTATAGAAGACATCACCTGAAGCAGCGACTATTGACAAACCTGAAACACACTGAAGAAATAACAAAATAGAAAATATTATGTTATTAATAAAACTAAAAGACCCAAGTTCTTACAAACTAAGACTCAAATCCAATCTAAGCTTTTTACGGCTTTCCCTGTTTGACCATTCTATTCGACTCATAAAGGAATCAATTACAGGGATGAATGATTGTAGTTGATCAAGTAGTTGTTCAGCAGTAGCAGCAGAGATTATGATTTGTCATGTCGAATATGTTAGAAAATTCTGTTCCACAACATGATCAACAAAAGACAACAAATTATCATAAAAACCATTAACATTGAGCAAACCTATAGGTTTTTGGTGAATGTTTAGTTGAGCCCAAGAGGAAATATGAAATATCTCTTATAATGTGCCCAGACCACTTGGTAAGGCAATGAAGGCGTCAGCATGATCAAACATTGCATTCATTCATTTAGACATTGTGGAGACCTGTAGTTCCTTTCCAACTGTTTTTCTAATGATATCCACTTTGGCTAAAGCTTTTGGAACGATACCCAAAACTTGACTGCTTCCTAAAAATGCAGTTTTTGACACACTCCCCATTAACCCAAGGCTGCCTCTATCATACACTAAATAAATCTTTCTCTCAGCTAGTACCCGACCAAGATGATTTGCTGATTCTAAAAACTCTTTTTCTTTCCTAGGACTGATCCACCAAAAACACAAATATTTCTTATTTGATGACTTGAGGAACCTGCCATTTCTACACACTTCTATATCTATTGAATGTATGGGTTGAGTAGAAATGAAGGGAAGGAAGAGAAGATTTTATAGATAAGAAATTAAAAATGCAATCATACCACCTATATATAGGTCAGCTGGAGTCTCACACACACTCTCTCTTCCTCTTTTTATTTTTGGTCAAAACATGTGTATGTACAGGTTGTTGTGATTGTGGCTCACATCTTCCCTTGGTTTTACATCCAAGAATGGCTTAAACGCCCTATATAGGTCAGGGATAAGCTTTCCATCCAGTTTTCTTAAAAACTGACAAACAGGGTCTTTTTTAGTCAGATTCCCAAGACTAAGTCGATCATGTTCTTTATGAAAATGGGGCCATAAATTATGAATTGCACGATGCACATCTCCACTAGGATGCATCTCAAGAGTTAATAAAAGATTATCTAAAGACTCCTTACTCAAGCCATCCTTAATGAATTGTAATTCATCTTCACGGTTTATAGATTTCATTCTTAAAGAACGACATTGTGCATTACAAGTCCATCTGGCACATCGGTGACAGACTTTCAATCATTTTGCATGACGTTTCTTTGCAAAACTGCTTTTACCTGTCCCATGTATGTATGAAATAAAAGAATTGGAAGACTCACCTGATAATCGAACCTTTGCTTCAATCATCCAGCGAATATCTTCAGGAATTCCATTGTTCATTAACAATCTCAATCTTTCACACCTAGCATGATAAATTTTTGTAATCGCATTTTAAGGCAAAGTGGGAAAATACTTTTTCAATTTTTCAATAGTGGTGTCCATTTTTTTAGATGAGAAATGGAAAAGAGATGCAAAGAAAAAAGAAGGAACAAGGAATTGAACAAATATATACACAGATATCAGTTATCATGGGAAACTGAAAGAACCGACTTAAGAGTCACGGAGTACCATTATCCACCATTTGACCGGGGTTGGAGAAAGACTAGCAAAACAAGAGTCGCACCAAAAAGAAACACAAAAAACAATGTGAGAAAAACAAAATAATCAACCTTTATATACAAGATCATTCAAACCAATGGATTCATTTTCACTAGAAAAATTATCAAAGTAAGCTTTCAAACGATGTCCATTTACCTTAAAAACATTGTCATTCTTTGGATTCTCAATATCGAAGGCCCCATAAGGATGCACATGTTTCACAATAAATGGACCGCTCCATCTTGATCTTAGCTTTCCAAGAAATAAATGGAGTCGAGAATTATAAAGCAAAACTTTTTGACCAACATCAAATGTTTTTCTCAAGATTCTCTTGTCATGAAACTCGTTGATTC
>Ga0307517_10009807_pt1 | contig 13511 bp, 7 predicted proteins | sample 23_EM_MG_FD_194515 | JGI IMG/M metagenome (GOLD analysis project Ga0307517, IMG submission 194515) | Populus trichocarpa ectomycorrhiza microbial communities from riparian zone in the Pacific Northwest, United States - 23_EM | ecosystem: Host-associated > Plants > Roots > Unclassified | place...
GCGCCAGCAGTTCGGACGCGGGCTGCGCGGCGACCGCGTCCGGCACGGCCAGGTCGAGGGCGACACGGTCGTAGGCGGTGCGGTGCGCCGCGCTGTGCCGGGCCAGGAGTTCGTCCCAGGCCCCGGCCCTTGCGGCGGGAGAATGCGGGGTGCGGGTACGGGAGGGCGCCCACGGCTCGACCCAGGTCAGCAGCACCAGCTCGGCCGCGTCCGACACCCGCAGCACCGCACCATCGGCCTCCACCGCACCGCCGCCGGCGTCGACGACCCGGGTCCAGCCGGTGTACCCGGAACCGGGCGCGTCCGGAAAGGCCACATCGACCCGCAGCAGGTCGCCGGTTACGGCCAGGGTGATGTCCAGGTCGTCCGGGGCCGCGTCCAGATGGACGTCATGGCTCAGCGCGGCGGAGACCGTCGCCCCCTCCGGCGGGAGGAGGCGGTGGACGATGACGTCGTCCGCCCGCGAGACAAACGTTTCGGCCCGCCAGGTGCCCGCGCCCTCCGTCCAGGCGGAACCGACCACACCGGTACGGAAATCCACCTCCCGCCGGTAGCCCGCGAGACCCGCCGTCGGCCGCACCACCCGCAGCGCGAACGCGGGATGGAAGGGCCGCACCCACAGCAGCTCGCGACCGGCCGTGGCGCGGGCGACGGCGGACGCGGCGCGCCCGGCGAGGACGTCGTCGCGGAGGCGTTCGAGATCGGGGGCCAGATGGGGCGCACGGGCGTGCTCGGAACCGTTGGGACGGACAAGGAGGTGGTGGTTGACGATGATCCGTTCGTCGGCGGGGTCGCCGTGGACCATGGCGCCGTGCCGCCCGTTGCCGCAGAGAAAGGCGTCCTCCCAGCGGGCGGCAGGTGCGGGCTCCCAGATCGCCCCGGTCACTCCACGACCTCCCGGAGGACCGCGACCCCATATCGGGGCAGGGTCAGCTCACCCGCATGAACGGCGCCGGACAGCAGGTCCTCGTGCGTGCCGTCGACCGGGACGGTCACCGGCTCCTGCCCGTGGTTGAGGACGAAGAGCAGCTCGCCACGGCGTACGGCCTCGACTCCGGCGGGGAAGCGATCGAGTGGAGGCCGTACGCCGGCTTCGCGCGCCGCGCGGGCCAGCAGCCCGCGCAGCGCGTCCGGCTCCGGCAGGGTGGACAGGTACCAGGCGGCGCCCTCCCCCGCCCGGTGCCGGATGACGGCGGGGCCGCCGTCCAGTTCGCCGCCCTTGTACGCGGCGATGACCTCGGCGGTCGGCAGGAGGTCCAGATCCTCGGACCAGACGGTCCCGTCGAAACCCTCGACGCCGACGGTGTCCCCCTCGTCCAGCGGCCACCACTCGTGCAGCACGTCGATCCCGAACAGCTCACGCAGCCGCGCGTCGAAACCGCCGTCGCGCACCCGGTCGTCCTTGTCGGCGACTCCGGTGAAGAAGCCGCCGACCAGCACCCCGCCACCGCGTACGTAGGCCACGAGGGCCTCGATCGCGGCGTCCCCGGCGAGGTACAGGTTCGGCACGACCAGCAGCCGGTAGCGGGCGAGGTCGGACGCGGAGGACTCGGGGTGGACGAAGTCGGTCGTGACGTTCTGGCTCCACAGGGCCTGGTGCCAGGCCCGTACGACCTCCGCGTAGTCCAGCTTGCCGGAGGGGCGGCCGGACTGCTGGTGCGCCCACCAGGTGTCCCAGTCCATCAGGACGGCCGCCTCGGCGCGCACCCCGGAACCGACTGCCTCCGCCAGCTTGCCGAGATCCGCGCCGAGCCCCTTGACCTGCTGGTACGTACGCCCCCGCTCCCCCGCGTGCGTGAGCATCCCGGAGTGGAACTTCTCGGCGCCCTGCCGCGACTGCCGCCACTGGAAGTAGCAGACGGCGTCCGCGCCCCGGGCCACGGCCTGCAAGGACCAGAGCCGGTTCATGCCGCGCGGCTTGGGGTGGTTGACACCCCGCCAGTTGACGGGTCCGGCGGCCTGCTCCATGAGCATCCAGGGGCCGGGGCCGGCCTGAGAACGTGTCATGTCGTGGATCAGGGCGTTGTAGGCGCCGCCGAAGGGATCCTTGGGGTCGGGGTAGATGTCGACGGAGACGACATCCTCCTCCCTGGACCACTTCCAGGCGTCCTGGCCGATCCACAGGGGCATGAAGTTGGTGGTGGCCGGGACGGTGTCGGGGGTGTGCCTGGCTACGATGTCGCGCTCGGCGGTGAAGCACTCCAGCAGCGCGTCGGAGGTGAAGCGCTGGAAGTCCAGTCCCTGGGTCGGATTGATCATGTACTGCGCCTGGCGGGGCGGGATCAGCTCCTCCCAGGAGTCGTAGCGCTGGCTCCAGAAGGCCGTGCCCCAGGCCTCGTTGAGGGCGTCGAGTGTGCCGTACCGCGCGCGCAGCCAGCGGCGGAAATGGGCGGCGGTCTCGTCGCAGTAGCAGTACGTGCAGTACTCGTTGTTGATGTGCCACATGCGCAGGGCGGGATGGCTGCCGTACCGGGCCGCAAGGTCCTCGGTGATCCGCGCGGCGTACTCGCGGTAGACCGGCGAGGACGCGCAGAACTGGTTGCGCGAGCCGTACCAGACGACGTTCCCCTGCTTGTCGCGCGGCAGCGTCTCCGGGTGGCGCGCGCCCATCCACGGCGGCGGCGAGGCGGTGGGGGTGGCCAGGACGGCACCGATGCCGTTGGCGTGCAGCAGGTCGAGCAGCCGGTCGAGCCAGCCGAAGTCCCGCGCCCCGGGCCGGGGTTCGAGCCTGGCCCAGGAGAAGACCCCGACGGTGACGCTGTTGACGCCCGCCTCGCGCATGAGGCGGATGTCCTCGCTCCAGACCTCCTCGGGCCACTGCTCGGGGTTGTAGTCGCCGCCGAAGAGGATGCGGCCGCGGGTCGCGTCGTTCAGGTCGGGCATGACGGGCTGACTCCTGAGACTGTCGAAGCGCTTCAATGTTGCTGCGAGGTTAAAGGCGGGAGTCAGAGCGCGCAAGAGCCCGGTGACACGAACATCCGTAAACACAGAAGCGCTGGAATCCCCGTTCCACTGTACGAATCCGGGGGAATCGCCCCACCGCACGCCTTGACACCCCGGAGTGTCGAAATCAACATCGAAGCGCTTCGACTAAGCCGAATGAAGGTGCCCATACATGCAGAGCCAGACCAAGCGCCTGCTCACCGCAGAGCAGCTCGACGCCATGCTCCGCCGCTCGTCCGGCACCGGCTGCCGGCTGGAGGGCGAGCTGACCGACGGCTGGTTCAACAGCGCCTACCGCGTCCGGCTCGACGACGGCCGTCCGGCCGTCGTCAAGGTCGCCCCTCCCGACGGCGTACCGGTGCTGCGCTACGAGCGGGGCATCATGGCCACCGAGGCCATGGTCTACCGGCAGCTCGACGCCGCCGGCGGCGTCCCGCAGCCCGAGCTGATCCACCAGGGCCCGGACTTCCTCGTCATCTCCGTCCTCGACGGCCTCCCCTGGGACAAGGCCGGCGGCGACAAGGCCGACGGCCACGAAGCGCTCCGCCACGAACTGGGCCGCATCACCGCCCGCCTGCACACCGTCCGCTCGCCGGACGGCCGCTTCGGCTACCCGGCCCCCGAGGCCGGCCTCGACGGGCCGGACTGGCCGACGGCCTTCACCGCCATGGCGGAAGCCCTGCTCGCGGACGCCGACCGCTGGGAGATCCAGCTCGACCACCCGCACGCCGAAATCCGGTCCCTGGTCGCGGCGGGCACCGGCGCCCTCGCCGAGGTCACCGAACCCGCCCTCGTCCACTTCGACCTGTGGCCCGGCAACATCTTCATCGCCAACCGGTCGGTCACCGGTCTCATCGACCACGAACGCGCCTTCTACGGCGACCCGGCCGCCGAACTCGTCTCCCTCGACTTCGGCGGCGACACCGGCCCCGCCAGCCCCCTCGTCGCCGGCTACCTCGAAGCCGGCGGCCAGCTCGATTTCACGCCCACCCTCCACCACCGGCTCGCCCTCTACCGGCTCTACCTCGGCCTGCTCCTGGTGGTCGAATGCGGCCCGCGCGGCTACACCGACGCAGACCACATCGCCTTCTCCCGCGGCATGCTCCGCGACGCGGTCCGCGCCTTGCGGGAGCTGGGCTAGGCCGTGTCTGACGCCAGGTCGTGGGCGAGAAGCCGCACGCCTTGACGCCCGCTATGAACGCTCTCGCGGCCCACGGCCGGCGACGGCGTCCGAGAGGGTCGCAGCCAGGTCTACGTCGTATGTAGTGTGCGGAAATGACAAGAAGCGAGCGCCTCGCGGAGCAGTTGGACTGGTACTGGCGCAAGAACCTGCGGCCACGGCTGGAGGGTCTTACCGATGAGGAGTACTTCTGGGAGCCGGTGCGTGGCTGCTGGAGCATCCGCCCACGTGGCACGTCCGCCGCACCGATGTCGGAGGGTTCGGGGGAATGGACGATGGACTACGCGTCCCCCGGCCCGGAGCCGGCGCCGGTGACCACGATTGCCTGGCGGCTGGCGCACATCATTGTCTCCTGCCTGGGCTATCGGGTCGGATGGTACTTCGGCGGCCAGGACGTCGACTCCCAGACATTCGCATTCGCCTACGCGGGGACCGCTGACGAGGCGCTGAAACAGCTCGATGAGATGTATGGGAGATGGAACGCGGGGGTCCGCGAGCTCTCGGACGCCGATCTGGACAATCCGCCCAAGGTGGGTCCCGAGCGGTTTCCCATGGAGAACAGGGTCCTGCACGTCAACAGGGAGCTGATCCATCACGGCGCCGAGATTTCCCTGCTGCGCGACCTCTACCGCTGGCAGGACGGCGATGGAGCTTCCTCCTGAGGTTCGTCAGGACGAACAGGCGCGCAGCAGGCCGGTCGCGCGGGCGGGATCGGTGCGGAGCTCGGTGAGGATCCGCACCGATCCCGAGAGGCGCTGACGGCGCGAGCTCAGCTCGGGTCGCCGTACTGGATGCCCCGGCCGTTCGTGCCGAGGTAGACCCGGCCGTAGATCCGGGGGTCGCCGGTGATGGTCTGGCCGATCCAGCCCCACTGGTGGGCGTCGTCGTTGATGCGGGTCCAGGTGGCGGCCTCGTCGTCGGAGCGGTAGACGGCGGTGAAGTCGACGACGCTGCCGACGTGGTAGATCGCCGGGTAGGCGCCCTCGGTGGCCGCCTTGCCGAAGCCGATCGCGTAGGAGCCCCAGCAGCTGCTGAGCTTGGTGAAGGTGGCGCCGCCGTCGGTGGAACGGAACAGGCCGTTCCACTTGGCGGAGAGCCACAGGTCGCCGCCGCGCCCCGGGGCGGGGGTGATGCGGAACTGGGTGTCGCCGGAGGGCAGTCCGGTGGCGGCGGCGGTGAAGGTCGCGCCGGAGTCGGTGGAGACGTGGACCGTGCCGGTGGTGGTGTCGTACGCGTAGAAGCGCGTCGGGTCGGCCGGGTCGGCGACCGGGGTGGCGCCCTTGGGGGCGGTGGCGACCTCGGTCCAGGTGGCGCCGTTGTCGGTGGAGCGGTGGGTCGGGTAGGTGGTGCCGCTCCAGTGGATGAGCGCCCAGAGCAGCGTCGTGCCGTCGGCGGAGACCGCGACCGGGCCGGGGGCGCTGGAGGCGATGTCGGGCTGGGCGGCGAAGGGGGTCCAGGACTGGCCGCCGTCGGTGGAGTACGCGCCGTTCTGGCTGGACGACCAGCCGGTGCGGACGACGTAGGACGGCTTGAGCGCGGCCTGGTCCAGGCCGGTCGTCGAGCCGAGGATGGGGTTGGCCGACATCCCGGCGGCGGGTGACGCGGTGAGCGTGTCGTGGTAGAAACCGCCGATGTCGCCGAGCGCGGACAGCAGGTGCGCGGTGCCGCTGGGCGGCGAGACCAGCTTGTTGACGGCCGTCTCCTCCAGGCCCCGGATCTGCGGCGCCCAGTGGACGAGGTCGCGGGTGCCGAAGAGGGTGGCGCCGGTGCCGTAGACGATGTGCCTGGAGTCGAAGGGGTCGATGCCGACGGCCTGGATCCACCAGCCGAACTTCGCCTCCGCGCCCCACTTCAGGTACGGGGTCTGCGACACGTCCAGCACGGCCGTGTCCTTGAGCGAGGTCCACTTCCGGCCGCCGTCGGTGGAGCGGAAGAGCGTGTCGACGTCCGCCCAGCGGTTGTTGGTCGACACCACCAGCGTGCCGGGGCGGCGCGCGTCCACCGCCAGGCCGCCGTAGCCGAAGGTGTCGGCCGAGCCGTCGCTCGTGGTGCCGCCGGGGGCGACCGGGGTGACCTCGGTCCACTTGCCGGTGGCGGTGGCGAGCTTGTGCACGGAGCCGGTGCTCTGGTTGTTGGGGCCGGGCGCGTTCGCGTACGACACGTACAGGTCGCGGGTGTGGCAGTCGTACGCCGCGTGCTGCGGCACCTTGGCGGCCTCGCCGGACGGCTGGCCGGGGACGGCCTCCCACGCGGCGCCGTCCTTGGTGCGGTACAGGGCGGTGCCGCTGTCGCCGTTGCCGTCGCCCCAGCCCGCGTAGACCGTGCGGCCGGCGGCGGTGAGAAAGGTGACGCCCTGGCCGGAGGAGCTCGCCGTCGCCGGGAAGGCCGTGGCCTGCGCCCATGTGGCGCCCCGGTCGGTGGACTTCCACAGGCCGTCGTGCCGGGTGCCCAGCCACAGGGTGTCCGCGTCCCTCGGGTCCACCAGCAGGCGTTCGCCGGTGCCCCGGCCGTCCTCGTTCGCGCCGAGCTTGACGGTCAGGTCGGTACGGGTCCAGGTCGCGCCCCGGTCGTCGGAGCGCAGGATCGCCCCATTGCTGGCCCACGACTGCGCGTATGTGCCGACCGCCAGGTACAGGCGGTTCGGGCGCGCCGGGTCGATCGCCAGCGCCTCGACGCCCAGCAGGTTCCAGTCGTCCCACCCGATGTGGTCGGTCAGCGGTATCCAGCGCCCCGTCCGGTCGTCCCAGCGGTACGCCCCGCCGATGTCGGTGCGGGCGTAGGCCAGTCCCTTCTCCGCCGGGTGGAAGACGACGCCGGTCACGAATCCGGTGCCACCGATCACTGCGTTCCGCCAGCGGTAGGTCTGGGGCGCGGCGGCCGCGTCTGCGGCGGCCGCGCGCCCCTGTGCGAGAGGCAACGCCGTCAGCGCGGCGGTCGCGGCGGCGCCGGCGACTACGGCACGTCTGCTGAGAGAGCGGGTAACGGGCAGGGCCATGACAGGAACCTCTTCGTTCATGCGGGGAGGGAAGCGGGAAGCTGCTTGAGCCGCCGCGCCCGCCGGGGTGTCAGGCACCCGGCGGACGCGGCGGAGCTGGGTGGTTGCCCGGGCGTCGGCGGCCTGCGGGCCGGTGGCCGGGTTGTGCCCACCCGTTCCGCCGTGCGGAACGCCTGCCCACAACCCGGAGAACGGGAGAACCCCCGTCAGCCCTTGATGGCGCCGATGAGCATGCCCTTCTGGAAGTGCCTCTGGACGAACGGCGACAGCACGGCCACCGGGATCAGCGCCAGCATCATCACCGCCATCTGCACCGCCAGGCTCGGCACCTGGCCGGTGCCCATGGCGACGCCCATGCCGGGGGGAAGCTGGTGCTGCAGCACGAACTGCCGAAGGATCAGCTGCAGCGGGTACTTGCTGCTGTCCTGGAGGTACAGGGTCGCGTTGAACCACGCGCTCCAGTAACCGACGGCGTAGAAGAGCGAGATGACGGCGACCACGGCCCGCGACAGCGGCAGCACGATGCCGAGGAGGATGCGCCACTCCCCCGCCCCGTCGATCCGCGCGCTGTCGATCAGCTCGGGCGCGACGCTCATGAAGAAGGCGCGCAGCACCATGATGTTGAAGACGTTGATCGCGCTGGGCAGGATCATCGACCAGTAGCTGTCCTGCAGACCGATCCCGGTGACCAGCAGGTACGTCGGGATGAGACCGGCCCCGAAGAACATCGTGACCAGCAGCGCCAGCAGCACCGGCCGGTGCCCGAACGACCCGGGGCGCGACAGCCCGTAGGCGCACAGAACGGAGACGATCATGCTGAACACGGTGCCGACCAGCGTCAGCACGATGCTCACCAGCGTGGCCCGGGTCACCGTGCCGCCGCTGAGCAGTTCGGTGTAGGCCTGGAAGGTGATGTGCTTCGGCCAGATCACCAGCCCGCCGGCGTCGTTGATGGTTTTGGTGTCGGAGAGGCTGGTGACGACCACGACCCACAGCGGGGCGACGATCGCCAGGCACACGCCCACCAGGGAGATCCCCTTGAGGCCCTGGCCGATCCTGCTCGGCTCCTCCTCCCACACCGGGCGCTTGCCCGTGCGGTCGATTCTCTGCAGGGGGGTCTCCCTGCCGGCGTCCGGTTCGACGAGTGTGGCGGTCATTTCTTGGAGTACACCCCCTGCTCGCCCAGCATGTGGGCGACCTTGTTGGCGAGCAGTACGAGCAGCAAGCTGAGCACGCCCTTGAAGAGCCCGGCGGCGGCCGCGTAGGAGTAGTCGCCGGTGCGAATGCCCACGTACCAGACGTAGGTGTCCAGGATTTCCGAGGCGCCCGGGCCCACCGCGTCGCGCTGGAGCAGGATCTGCTCGAAGCCGACCGTGAGCGAGTCGCCGACGCGCAGCACCAGCAGCAGGGCGATGACCGGCCGCAGCGCGGGCAGCGTCACATGCCACATCCGGCGCCAGCGGTTGGCGCCGTCGACGGCGGCCGCCTCGTACAGCTCGCCGTTGACGGCGGACAGGGCGGCGAGGAAGACGATGACGCCCCACCCCGCGTCCTTCCACACCGACTGGGCGGTGACCAGGAACTTGAACACGCTGGGGTTGGTCATCAGGTCGAAGCCGTTGTACCCGTGCTGCCGCAGGGTCTGGGCGATCAGCCCGGCGCCGCCGAACATCTGCTGGAAGACGGTGATGACCAGCACCCAGGAGAAGAAGTGCGGCAGATACAGCACGCCCTGGATGAAGCCGCGGAGCCGGTCGCTGATCACGCTGTTGAGCAGCAGCGCGAGCAGGATCGGGATGGGGAAGAAGAGGATCAGCTGCGTGAAGGTGATGCTCAGGGTGTTGAGGAGCACCTGCCAGAAGCGGTAGTCCTCGAAGATCCGCTGGAAGTTGGCGAAGCCGACGAACTGGCTGTGCAGCATGCCGCCGCCGTACACGTCGTAGTCCTGGAAGGCCACGACATTGCCCAGCAGCGGTATGTAGTTGAAGAGCAGCAGCAGCGCCATGGCCGGCAGGACCATCAGCAGCAGCGTCCGGTCGCGGCGTATTCGCTGCCAGCGCGTCGGACCGCCCGCCAGCTCCGGCCGCACCGCCGCGGCCGCCCGTTTGCGCGGACGGTCGCCTGGTCGCAGGCTCAGCCGCCTGCCGGCCGGCGCGCCGGCGGCGGCCGTGGCCGCAGCCGTGGCCCCGGCCCCGGCGTCCTCGTCGCGGGCTGTGGTGGCCCCTGCCTTCACGGTGTGCTCCCCATGTCGTACTCCGCCCCGGCCGCCGGCCGGTCATCGGGTCCGGCGGCCTGTCGTCTTTGCATCCCCCGGTATCGCGTCCCCCGCTGGCGATCGGGACCGGTCAGGCGCCGGAGCCGTTCTTGTCGAGCAGCTTCTGGTACCAGGCGCGCAGCTCGTCGCCACCGCTCTTGCGCCAGGTGGAGACGGCGTCCTCGACGGCGCTGACCGGCTTGCGGCCGCGCGTGATGTCCTTGCGCAGGTCGTCGAAGGGCGTGTAGAGGGAGGCGAACCGCTTCGGCTCCTGGATCTGCATGCCGAAGAACAGCGGCTTGGTCATGTGCGGGGTCTGCCGCGCCATCCAGCCCGCGTAGTCCTTCACCAGCTGCGGCTGGTCGGGGTAGGCGATGGCAGGCGGCGGGGAGGCGAAGAAGACGTACGTGGCCGGCTGGGCCTCGGCGATGCCCGCCTTGGTACGGACCGGGACACCGTCCTTGATGTCGTAGTCGGTGCCTTCGACGCCGAAGTTCACCATCATGAACTCCTTCGTGCCGTACGGCGCGGCGGCGAAGTCGACGATGCCCAGCAGCTCCTCGATCTTCTCGGCGGGGAGGTTCTTGTTGATGAAGCTGAAGATGCCCGCCATGTCGCCCTGCCACAGCTTCGGGGCGCTGCCGTCGGGCGAGAAGTAGTCCAGGGCCTGCATGTCGAACTTCGGGTTGGCCGAGGCCTGCTCGTTGACCATGCCGTACCAGGCGCCGGTGCCGTCGCCGTAGATCAACACCTGGCCCGAGGTGAAGCGGATCTTGGAGTCGGCGTCCTTGCCGGCCTTGGCGTCGGGGTGGACGTAGCCGCCGTCGTACAGCTTGCGGGTGAACGCCAGTGCCTCGCGGTACTCGGGCAGCTCGACCTTGTGGACCAGCTTGCCGTCCTTGAGCTGCCAGTAGTGCGGGGCGTCGAGCGGGAGCCCGTAGATGAACTGGACGCCGACCCACAGGTCGTCGAAGGCCCAGCGCTTGCTCTTGGCGTCGGTGTACTCCTTGCCGAAGGCGAGCAGGTCATCGGTGCTCTTGGGCAGCTCGGCGCCCAGGTCGTCGAGGAGGTCCTTGCGGTAGAAGATCGCGTTGCCCATCGGCGGGTTGGGCATCGGCAGGCCGCGCAGCTTCTCGCCGAAGACCGACATCTGCCAGGAGCCGGTGGGGATGTTGGCCAGGTTCGGGTACTTCTTGACCTTGTCGCCGGACAGGTACGGGCCCAGGTCGGCGAACTTCGCGCTGATGGCGTTGGGTATCTGGCCCTGGAGGTTCCAGCCCGGGATGCAGACGATGTCCGGGATGTCGCTGCCGGCCAGCACCGCGCCGATCTTGTCCTGGTAGGTGTTGCCGTCCTGCGGGTCGAAGTCGACGGTGGCGCCCACGGCCTTGTTCATGGCCGTGTAGTACGCGTTGCCCTTCTTCGGGACCGTGCCCCAGATCGGGGTCATCGCCTTGAAGGTGCTGCCCTTGCCCGGGACGGACGGGACCGAGGTCGCCAGCGGGCTCGGGAGCTTGGTGTAGCCGGGGCTGGAGCCCTTGACGCTCGCCACGTCCGGGGTGGCCAGGTTCAGCGGCACGTAGGCCGGCAGCAGCTTCTTCAGCGCGCTGCCGGTGGCGACCGACCCCTTGCTGGAGGAGGACGTGGTGGTGGAGCACGCGGACAGCAGCGGCACCCCGCCCGCCACCGCGGCGGCGGCGACCGCCGTGGAGGCAAGGAAGGTTCTACGGCTCGGACCCTGCGGACTCGTCGGCATAGCGTCAACCCTTCGTGGCGCGCCAATACACACGGCGGGGCTGCCGCCGGTCGGCATCTTCTGTGGGAGGTGCTGGCGTAACGGAAACTGGGTGAACAGAAGCGGTCTTCGAGCACAGGTGGGACACCCGCTGCCACCGCCTTTGGTCGAAGCGCTTCGATGTTGCTGCGAGGTTAAGCGCGAGCGACACACCGCGCAAGAGTCCGCTTCAAGAAACATCGGATCTGTCGGTAGATACGGGACCGACGACGACCCAAGTGGTGAGGGGGTTGTTGCCGAGTCATGTCTTGACAGCCCAGGTGGGAACACTCAGCATCGAAGCGCTTCGAAACGTTTGCCGAAGATGCCACCGAGGGGACCCGGCGTGACCACCGATCATTTGCCTTTCCAGGTTCAGGACCTGCCGCTGTCGAAGCGGGTCGATGACCTGCTGGGCCGCCTCACCCTGGACGAGCGCATCGCGATGCTCCACCAGTTTGCCCCATCTGTCCCCCGGCTCGGCCTGGCCGCCTTCCGCACCGGCCAGGAGGCGCTGCACGGCGTCGCCTGGATGGGCCCGGCCACCGTCTTCCCCCAGGCGGTCGGCCTCGGCGCCACCTGGAACGACGAGCTGGTACGCCGGGTCGGCGAGGCCGTCGGCAACGAGGTCCGCGCCATGCGGGGCTGGAACGAGCGCGTCGGCCTCAACGTCTGGGCCCCGACCGTCAACCTGCTGCGCGACCCGCGCTGGGGCCGCAACGAGGAGGGGTACTCCGAGGACCCCCGCCTCACCTCGGCCATCGCCACCGCGTACACCCGCGGCCTGCGCGGCGACCACCCCACGTACTGGCGCACCGCGCCCATCCTCAAGCACTGGCTCGCGCACAACAACGAGACCGGCCGCGACATCACCTCCTCCTCCGTACGCCCCCGCGTCCTGCGCGAGTACGACCTCGAAGCCTTCCGCGGCCCCATCGAGGCGGGCACGGCGATCGGTGTCATGCCGGCGTACAACCTGGTCAACGGCCGCCCGAACCATGTGTCGCCACTGCTGCGCGAGCAGCTGCGCGCCTGGACGGACCGTGAGCTGGTGGTCTGCTCCGACGCGGGCGCGCCCTCGAACCTGGTGAACTCCGAGCACTACTACGACACCCACGAGGAGTCCACGGCAGCCTCGCTGCGCGCGGGCGTGGACAGCTTCACCGACCACGACCAGGACTCCTCGCAGATGATCGCCCGGCTGCGCGGCGCCCTCGACAAGGGCCTGATCGACGAGTCGGACATCGACACCGCCGTGCACCGGCTGCTGACCATGCGCTTCCTGCTCGGCGAGTTCGACCCCGAGGACGACCCGTACGCGGGCATCGGCGCCGAGTCCTTCGACACCCCCGAGCACCGGGCGCTGGCGCTGGAGGCCGCCGAGCAGGCGATCGTGCTGCTCAAGAACGACGGGCTGCTGCCGCTCACGGACCAGGGCACGGTGGCCGTCGTCGGCCTCCTCGCGGACGAGATCAAGCTCGACTGGTACAGCGGCAGCCTCATCCCCGGCCGCGGCGTGTCCCTGCGCGCGGCCCTGACCGAGCGGCTCGGCGCGGACAACGTGGTCTTCGCCGAAGGCGCCGACACCGTACGCCTGCGGGCGGCCGACGGCCGCTGGCTGCAGGTCCCGGACGTGGAGGTGGCGCACCGGGAGGAGGAAGGGTCCTTCAACCCGGCCACCGCCGAGGGCCGCACCGACCTGCCGCCGCTGACCACCGGCGACGAGCCGACCGACCTGGCGCTCATCGACTGGGGCGGCGGCGCCGTGACCCTGCGCGCGCCGAACGGGCTGTACCTGACGGTGGCGGAGGACGGTTTCGTACGGGCGGCGGCCGATCGTCCGCACGGCTGGATCGTGCAGGAGACGTTCAGCCTCGAACCGTACGGCGACGGTCACGATGGCAGCCACCTCCTCAGGCACACAGGGACAGGCCGGTACCTGTCTGTCGCCGCCGACGGCGTGAAGGTTGCCGAGGAGGGGACGCCCTTCACCCTGGAGGTCGTCGAGCGCGGCGCGGACGCGGTCGCGCGGGCCGCCGCCTCGGCGGACACCGTGATCGTCGTCGCGGGCAACGACGCGCACATCAACGGCCGCGAGACCGAGGACCGCACCACCCTGGCGCTCCCGCCCCACCAGGACCGCCTCTGGCGCGCCGCTCACGCCGCCAACCCCCGCACCGCCCTCGTCCTGGCCTCCGCGTACCCCTACGCGGTCCCCGAGGCCGACGCCGCCCTCCCGGCCCTCCTGTGGACCGCCCACGGCGGCCAGGCGGCCGGCCCCGCCCTGGCCCGCGTCCTGCTCGGCGACGTCTCGCCGGCCGGCCGGCTCCCGCAGACCTGGTACGCCGCCGACGACGACCTGCCC
>Ga0307517_10009808_pt1 | contig 13510 bp, 18 predicted proteins | sample 23_EM_MG_FD_194515 | JGI IMG/M metagenome (GOLD analysis project Ga0307517, IMG submission 194515) | Populus trichocarpa ectomycorrhiza microbial communities from riparian zone in the Pacific Northwest, United States - 23_EM | ecosystem: Host-associated > Plants > Roots > Unclassified | place...
AACGGTGTAACCTACGATGTTGTGCTGCCTCCTCTATTACCACCTCAGCTACCTAATCGTTCCTCAAGGTTTCTATTGCATGCCGGAGGAGGGTGTGGAACTCGCACCCAAGGCTCACCTTCTCTCAGATGACGAAATCATTCATCTCGCCGAAATGTTCGTCAAACAAGGAGTGACAAAGATTAGACTGACCGGCGGCGAGCCAACGGTTAGAAAAGGGGTGGTTGAACTTGTTGGTAAGTGCTATCCCGCCCTTGCCCCCCACGCGTCCGTCTCAAACCTATCGCATAGGCAGATTGAATGAATTACGTCAATATGGCCTACGTTCCATTGGAATGACGAGCAACGGAATTGCGCTTCGGCGGTTCCTCCCCCGTCTAGTGGAGAACGGGTTGACTCACCTCAACCTCAGGTAAAAAAAAACCATCCGCCCATCCAACTCCCAGACTGAAACCCAACCGCGGATCTAGCCTTGATACACTCGACCCATTCAAATTCGAAATCATGACACGACGCAGAGGTCATGACACAGTGCTCAAAACCCTTGACATAGCGTTATCTTCAAACCTCCAGTCGGTCAAATTGAATGCTGTCATCATCAAGGACCTCAACGACACTGAAGTCCCCGATTTCGTGGAGCTGACCAAAGAGAAGGATATTTCTGTGAGGTTCATTGAGTTCATGCCCTTTGCAGGTCCGTGCAGAAGTCGTACCTGACTTGCATCTCCCTGAAGACATCGCTTGCATCTAGGAAATAAATGGGACAAAGCTAGGATGGTACCATCATCGATACTACTCACAAACCTCCAAAAACGCTATCCCAATCTCACCAAGGCCGCGGATGAACTCAACGATACCGCTCGTTCTTACAGGATTCCTGGCTACACGGGCAGTTTCGGATTCATCAGCAGCATGTCCGATCATTTCTGTTCCTCGTGTAACAGACTGAGGCTCACCGCCGATGGTCAAATTAAAGTAAGATTTGGCATCGGATTGGATATATTTCCGTCTCACCCCATGGCTTCAAAGGTGTGCTTATTTGACGCGAAAGAGATATCACTCCGAGACTTGCTCAGAGGTGGGGCATCCGACAATGCCGTGCTGCAGGCCATTGGTATTGCTGTTCGTGGTAAGAAAGAAAAGCACGCCGGAATGGAGGAAATCGATGTCGTCACGAACAGGCCGATGATCTTGATTGGAGGTTGAGTTAGCGTCCATTTATCTTTACTAACGTCATCTCGCACACTAATCCCTGTGCTCACAGACCTTAAGCCACGCCGCACCGGGTCAAGCTTGGGAGATCGGACTGCCAATTTCCCCAAGTCCATGACATATACGGATCCACGACCAAACAAAATGACCATTTGTCACTCACGGTTTTTTACTACGACAGCCCAACAATCCGGCGCGCCCCCCGGATCCCTTACCCATTTCGATGCTGAGACAGGTCGAGCGCGCATGGTCGACGTCGGTTCCAAGTTGAGCACCCAGAGGACCGCTACCGCGAGCGGTAGGATCCTAATTCCACAAGTGGCCTATGACCTCGCTGTGTCAGGCGGTTTTCCAACAGCTACCGGTAGCGACTCCCAAGGGCTGGGGAAGGCCAGAGAGAAGGCACGCAAGAAGGGGGATATTCTTGCAGTCTCTCAAATAGCTGGGATAATGGCCTGTAAGCGGACGGCGGAGCTCATCCCCCTCTGCCATCCACTGCCGATCACCCACATCGATGTATTGTTGACCCCCGAGGTAAAGGGTGGTGGGGTCGGTACAGAGTACAGCGTCAGATGCGAAGCCACAGTTTCGTGTACAGGCAAGACCGGAGTAGAAATGGAGGCCCTGACCGCAGTCTCTGTCGCCCTACTCAACGTGTGGGATATGCTCAAGGCTGTTGGAGGGAAAGAGATGGAGATTCAGGGAATCATTGTAAAAAAAAAGTCTGGCGGAAAGAATGGGGCCTTTTCCAGGCCACCTGTATGAATAGCAGTGTATCATGATGCAGCAAGCACTCAGTCCTTCACCGAAGCCCGGATTTCATCCTTCCAAACTTCCGCAAACCCCTCGATATCCCTCCCATTGCTCAGTGACAACGCCTCAAATGGTACCATGTTGTGCTGGTGGATTGGGCCATTTCTCGCGGCGACGGGATGGGCAGGTGAGTCGATAACCTTAAAAACAGGAAGAGTCCGGGGCGAGTCCCCGGACAATGTGTCTTCTAATAATGTGAGCAATTCATCGTACGTGAATAAAAGCGGGTCGGTGTTGGGAGCATAGGGATTGAAGTCGACTACGTGACACCTCTTGAGATCTCTTGTCAGCAGAATGTCAAATGTGTCTATGGCCGCGATGAGACTTTTAGATCAATCCAGCGAAGAGTTTTGACGACTGACAGTTCCCTCGTGTGGCTTCCCACTTGCCCTTCACGTTCCCTTCCCAAAATTGGGATATCGCCTCTGTGATTCGCCTTTCCATATCCCGCTCGTTAAGGAATGGATAGTAATTCGGATCCCGTTGGGCAATACCTAGGTACGAGTGGTCAGACCCAACTATGGTAGAGGGGAATCGTCTCCCATACCAAGCAACATCTCCTGTCGAACAAAACACCGAAACTCTCGTGCCCGGTCGACCGGGTACCATTTCCTCAAGACGAGTTCCAATTCATAAGCCTGGGGTCGCTCTTCACAATATTGAAAGGTTGTCTTGGGGTCCAGATCATGGGAAATGAAATCGGACGATTTGAGGAGTAGGTACACGTCCGCCGGGCTTGTGCATCGTAATGGGGAGGACATGGGAAGTACCCAAGCAGCATCCTATGCCCCTTAGTACGCATTTTTGAGCGGGTGCGATGGGAGTGAACTCACTCTTGGGGACGAGAAGTTTAGTTTCGGGAAGACCGCCCCATACTCCGTTATTGCTTGTCTTATCTTATCATCCAGTTCTGGGAAAGTGAAAAGTTCTCTCCCGTATTCACTGTCCGGTTCGCTGGCAGAATCGCCCACTTCATCTTCGTCGTCAGACAATGCGCTTTGGGAAGGACTATGATGTATAGATCTCAGCCTGCGGGGTAAACCGAGTGATCAGACGCGTTACCCATTTTCCGACCCGTCTGGGACAAATACGCCGTCGGAGTTCAAGTACTTCCGAAACGAGTCCTCCAACGGTTTTATGATCATGGATTTTATACTGATTTGCTTGAACCTCGGGTACCATGATGAGAACTGGAAGGCAAGGATGGAATCCGCGGTGGAGAGTGGGAAGGCAGGTTGCGGATGGATGGCTGTAGGCATTCTGGCGTGGGAAACGGGCCGATAATTTCTTTCCATCCTCTGATCTCTGGCTGCATGCCTCTAAACAGCCACTCGTACCTCGTCGCTCAGGGATGGCAAGGTACGGGGAAAGCACTCCGAGAGGGTGCAATTAGCCGACCCGTGGTCGTCGCGCAGAAAAAAAGTCTCGCGGGAGTTGGCAAGGATCGAGATGAAGCGTTCCCGTTCTGGGACCAGTAAACCTATCTTCACGCCTGTGCTCGAACTTATGCTAACTCCCTAACCAGCGTGTTCACCGCCGCGGCCACGTCGATCAAAGTAAAGATTTACAACGGTGATGGTGACGAGGACACTGTAAGCCGTCCCTCGTACTGGCACGCCCCATCCTCACGATATGTCACCAGGATACCCCACAACCGTCTGGTTCGAGCACCCCACTCGACCGCACATCTACCGGCATCATCTCGAACAAACCTCAAAAGGTCGGGCTGTCGGCTCTTGAGACACCCGTCGCCTCGAAGAGCACTGGACTGGGCATTATGGCTCTTGCTAAAAGAGAATCCGCAAGGCATGGTCTTTACTCCCGGTTCTTCCGTGGTCCAGTACTCGACCCAGATGCTGAAGAGCCACAAGTCCTCGAGGCGACCCAACGATCGTCACCGTCCCGGTCAGAATCTAACCACCCAGGGCGCAGCGCATCGATCACAGAAAAGGGGAAAGGGAAGAAGCGCAAATCTCGGGGGGAAGATAAGGACGGCACAGTGGTAGTGCAAAAGAAACGAAAGTCGGAGAGAGAGAATGAGATAAAGGAGAGGAGGAGGCTGAAGAAAGAGGCAGAGAAGAGGGAGGTTCCTGGAGTCAAGTTGGATGGCGAAGCGAATATGCGGGCAGCCCCAGAAGGCTCGGCGCCGGGTGGTGGTATTGTGGGATATTCTAGCAAAAAGGATCGCAAGAAAAAGAGGAAACAGAATCATAGAGAAAGTGCAGCACGCCACGACGGTTGAATGGACCAGACCGGGTGTTAGAGTAGATTGCATTTCGTTCGATTATACAAATAGTACAATGCTTCCGTCTGAGATGAGGTTACACAAGAGAGACGGGATCATACAGAAGTGGGACAAGATCCCTGACATGTGCAAGGAATGGACGAGGAGTTGAAGAACAAAATGACTTAGGAGGAGCATTGAATATCATGCGCGTGCACTGCGCCAAGCACTCTGCAGGGTAATTCTACGTGCCTATGAACAATTTAGAGATGGGCTCGGGAAATCTGAGGAGGCCGCATACCTGTTCGAGCGTAATTGAGCCTTCACGTAATTCGATTTTCTGTCGGCCAGGGATGGAGGGAGTAACATCGTCATCGTCGTCCTCATCGTCTTCCATACCTCCACGGCCACCTCTTATTGCCGCAAAGGCAGAATTGCCACCAGCCAGTGAGAAAGGGCCGGGCTTCACAGCGGTTCCGAACACACTGGTGGTGGAAGGGGCACCGAAGGTTGCAAAATCCGTGACGACCCTGCGCGGTGGCGAATTGGTTGGCGTTGGCGGCATTCCTGAAGAGAATGAGGACGAAGAAGAGCCTAAAATTGACCCCCTTCCAGGTGTCCGCAGGGGTATCGACGGCGAGTAGACTGTGATGACGATTAATCGCGTAATAGTGGGAGAAAGATTGAGCACGCACGTGTGGAGAATCGCGATCCAGAACTGCGAGCCGCTAGGTACTTGTCCGTAAACCTCGGCGTGGGGACCTGGACGGGCATTGAACGGAAGGTTGCGGCGGAGAGGTGGCAATCAAATGTACCTTTTTGAGAAGTGGCCGGGCTTCTGCAAGTGTCGGGGCGTTGATGAACACATTGACGTTGTGCGTTCCTTCCTCAGACTCCCGATAGATACTTTCGATGACAACCTTCTTCGTGCTCTCATTTCTGAGCAAAAGCCGTTCATGTAATTCTCGGGCAACGTCGTCCACACTTTCGTTGTTCCCGAGAATCCTTTGGGCGACGGCTTGTCCGACTTCTCGGACCAAGCGTTCCATATCGAGGTTTTCCAACACACTACCAACGATTGCGTGTGTGAGGAGATCTGCAGTGGTCAAGGGGAGCATCAAGCCGGAGGTGATGGTGGTGATTGCCTTGAAGAAGTCGGTGGCAAACTGGGGGAGGTCAACACAGAGGGCAAGCACAAATACGCGGATTCACTCACAGAGTACCCGCTCAATGCTGGTTCGCAAGCCACAAAGAACTGCGACACAGTGATCAGGAGAGGGCAATTTCAGGGCAGAACTTTGAACTCACCAAGGTGATACCCTTGCTGGCCATATGTCTAGCAGTTATTAGCGGGTCGTGGCCGTCAGGAGATCCCTCCTCGAAGCCTTCGCCAAGGTTAATGTCGTCCTGGAAGTCATCTTGATGAGGAGTGAAGCCTACCATCGCCACATTCGCCGATGCCGTGGGGCGGCGCATCCGCGATCAACACGACCATCTTGCTCGCAGACTCTCTCCAATCCATTTTCAGGGCTTCGTTGAGAGCGGCGGTTACAGCTTCGGGACCATCTCCTCCTCCAGATGCGTAGAGACTACTCAGGTCCTTATGGACCTTGGAAATGTCGGAGGAGAAACCAAAGTTTTTGACCACATAAGTGTGATCCTGTGGTGGATGATCACGGTAGGCTACTAATCCGATGCGGAGGTCCTCTTGGGACTGCAGCTTGCCGGATTCAAAGATATGGGCGGAGATGGACTCGATGTTCTTGGTAGCGGAGGTGATATAGCTTCCCTGACTCCCCGTGCAATCCTGGACGAATACAAGATCCCTGGATGAAAGAGAGGTGTTAAATGAGTCCGCACAATAGGTGGATGATTGATGGTGGCGAGGATGGCGATGACGATTGCAGGAATGGCGGACTTACAACATCTTCCTACCATCCTGTGGCTGCGGTGGGTTGTTGTAAGTGGGTTGGCTCGTGGAGGAGGAGCCATTGTCAAAATCCATGTCTTCGTCCATGTCCAATGTCCTTGCAAGTTTCTGGGGAGTTGGTAGTTACGGGCAAAGAGGAGCTGGATTGGGTGATTAAGGGGATCTTTTGATCGTTCTCTTTTGGCTCACAGGCGGCGGCGGGGGGTAAAATCGATGGGATGTTGGCAGTAGTTGGACAAGTTGTGGACAATGGTAAAATTGACTGATTATTTCGATTTGTAGACCTCGAGGCCGATGGGGCAACGCAAAGACGGCGTGTCTGATTAAATAGACGACAGTGCAGCTGATCGCATCCGACCTGAGATTAGTTGGTATTACCCGGCTCTAGATTATTGTGGATAGTCCAATGCTAAGAATCATCGTCCAGTGAACAACCGTCGTAACCATTGCCCAAGAGGTCCAACCCTTCCATCCTGCTTCCAAATTGCCCGCACAAGCAGCCCAGCAGATATGCCCCCGATGAAGACAGCCATGAATGTCCTGAAACGTGTTGTTGCTGTCAGGCCACGTTCCGCGCCACCTGGTATAGCGGAGGTGCTGTAAGCGATGCCAGATCAGCCTTCATTGACGACCGAATCCGAGGGACAGTGACACACGGTCTGATTGCTATCCCACAGATCACATGGAATACGTCCGCCATTTGGTTCTTCTTCACACTAACTGCCACCGGAACCTGCAGTCCCAACCGTCTGCAGTACACATCCGGCTGCACCTCGTGCCGCTGATCATTCGTCAGATATGGGGCACCAATCCGCCTTGTCACTTACCTGTTGCGCTAGATCCAAATCCGATTTTGTCGCAACGAACAAGGTAGGAATGTGGTCTAAATTGTATTGTTGCTGGTTATCTTCGATTAGATCATCTAGCATCCGGGCGGCCGGCATCGAACACACTCACCCTCAAGTTGCTGATGTATGAAAATGAATTGGTGTCACTCGAGTCGTGGACATAGACAATCACGTCAGCCAAATCAACCTTCCTCGAGTTTCGCAGGGTCTCCGCTTCGAACGACGACCCGAACTCTTGTAGCTTGGGACGATGTGAGAAACAGCGGTTCCGGTCTGTTGCGGAAACTCACCACGAGATACTTCTCAGACCCATCAATATCCACTGAGTTTACAACGCTGATCGGCTTCTCGGTCGGATGATATGTGTCCAGGTATGGTTTCCCCGCAAAATTTCTCAGCAGTGAGGTCTTTCCAGAACCGGCAGCACCGCACATGAAGGTCAGGAAGACATTTCGCGAGGACTTCCCCTTCTTCCGATCAAACTTGCGCGGTTTCGTCACTTGTAAAGCACCTGTCGTGGAATCGCCGGGGTAGCCAAGGTACGCTAGGTACTCCAAAGTCGTCTTGTGGTCCAACAGTGTTGTCATACTTGATAATTATTAGTTATGGCACAGCATTCACATTATCAGGAGAACGTGCGCACCTCCATTGGGCAAGCCATCCTTGCAGTGTAACCGCGCCCGTCTCATCCGCTATTGTTGTGTCTGGGAACTTCTGCGCTGTCCACGGATTCCCGGGGGACGTGCTGAACAGGTCGTTCAGTTCCGTAGCATTCAGTGAACCATCTCTGTCCTTGTCGAACATCATGAAAATATCTGTGAAGAACTGGTAGCCAAGGTGGCTCAATTCCACAGAGCACTCATACTGCACGTCGAACCTAAGAGATTCCGTTAAAGCGACGACGAACTGAGTAAGTAGTATACGAACCACTCACTTTGGGGACAGGAAGGACTCTACGAGTTTTAAGTCTTCTCCGTAGCCAAACGATCTAAGGATTGTCCAGGTCGTTTCCAAGCGGCCGCCTTGAATGAAGATGGTGTTGAGGTACAGGAACCCTGCTTCGGTGAGGCCATCGTCGGTAACCATCCCGGAACCGCGGCGTTTAACCATATCCTTGATCCCTTCCAGCTCCTGGATTTGCAACGGTGCGTCGAAGCATTTACTCTGTAGAAATCTGTTCGTTATCTCGGTTTTGGGACCCGGAAATTAAGTTACTTGGAAGTCGTTGAGTTCAGCGGAGTCCAACAGGCCATCCTTATTCTTGTCGCAGAGTTTGAATATCCGTTTGAGTGCGTTTACGCAAGCGGGTTTCAGCACCTATAGAACGATAAATATGCTTCACGGGAATGATCTGCGGTGACATACGTGGTCACGGGAGTCATATAGGGGTGCTGTCGGATGGAGTACAGCCTTTTGCGCGAAATAGAACACCTCGGAAACGTTCAGAGACATCTTCGCCGAACACTCCACACAAGCCTCGACTTCCTGGCGCGAATATCAGGTACATAGCGGATCAGGAAAGAATGGAAAATACCTTGAATTCGTTCATTATCGGTACGATCTCCTCCTCGAGTGCTTCGTTGGTAACCTCTCCCCCCCTAAGGTCAATTTTGTTCCCGATAAGGATAACTGGGACATTGACCCCAAGCTGACGGAAGTATGGCAGCCAATACGTCGGTATTCGGTCGAAGGAGTTGACATCTTCGATCGAGTACACGACGCATATAACATGGGCTTTACGGATTTCAGACTCCAGGTGTTGTTTGTCGTCGGGGTCACCTAGGAGGGTATTAGGCGGGCGGTCCTAGGGTGGGGTGTTGAGACATACATCCTGAATCCACAATGTACGTTGTCACATTTTCCGGAGTAACTTCTGGAGGGATGGTAACCTCCGGGACGATATGTTGAACCTGGGTGAGTCAATGAGACTGCCGCTACATGCGTACGCGTATTAGAGCCAACCTGGGAGACGAACGATTCCTTGATCAGGGAAGTGACGATTGTGCTCTTTCCGACGCCCTCTGCGATGCAATTGGTCGACAACAGTGTTAAGAGTGAGATGAGGTAGTAACTCACCATCACCGACGAGCAGTATGCGTACATCTCTACGCATGTCCCTCTGTAGGAGGCAATAGTTGTGTTCTCGGCTGCGCGCAGAACGCGAAGAATTGTGTCGTTCGGCAAGTTTCACTGTAAGCACGGCAATGATCGTGCCCGCCGTCCACGTGATCTTCCTCGCCTCAGCAATGTCGTTGACTCCCGGACATTCCCTCCTCATCACGGCTGCTGAGAGTCATCCTGACGCTGGCCATCGCTCCAGACATAAATACGGGGGCGAGCTTCCTGGTTGAATTGTTTCTCATGATTGCAACCGTTACTACCCTTCCGACCGATGTCTTGGTCATAATTTTTGAGTCGTTGGGCATACCAACTCTGGTTGCTCTCTCTAAAACGTGTAAACATCTTCATTTTGCGGTGAGTGCTAATCACGCACCCATCTGAAGACCGATTGCTCAACCCGTTGTGTAACAGGTTAACCGGCTTGGCTGGACATCCTTTTTGCTTGCGAACCCCAGGTTTTCGCCCACCACACGTCATTCCCTGTCTCTTCGCCCTCCAATAGACCAGGCGAAATATCATCACCTATCCGACATCGCATGGCGCGAAGAAAAATTTACCGCTCGGCCGTTGTCCTCAGCTTGGTCGCCGGGAACGTTCCGTAGACCCGTCCTCACCATCTCTGATTCCCGTCTCGTTGTCACCTCCCTGACTCATGTCGACTCATACACCTTCCACGCCCCCCAAATACCCACGTACTCTCCCCAGGTTCGAAAAGAAGCAAGCTTAGAATTAGGAGGTGGTGGAACTACAGCTGACGTCATCACGAGCATCGCGCCAGCGCACGACCAAGATGGTGCAGAATTTTACATCGGGCTTGCTAGTGGAAATGTTGCACGGATGTCGATCGATACCAGCGGCTCGGGGACCCTCCACCTCCCTGCATCAATCGAGGCCATTCACTCCGGAGACTCTGTCCTCGCCTTGTCATCCCAGAAGGATGTACTTCTCGGGATATCCCGGAATGGGATTGCGACGGTGTCCAATGCAGGTTTTGTCGAAACCTTGGACCTCAAAACTCGAGCCTGGACCTGCCACCTTTCCACCGACCACGCATCGTTCGGTTTGACATCCAAGGCCCCGTCAATCGTCCACACCATACGGCCGTCCGGAATATCCAAACAACCTACCTACGTCTTGGACCCCACTTCCCAGGACACCCACTCGAAGTCTGCCGTCTTTGGCGTATGTGGAACACCACCTTCTGCTACCTGGGGCTCGGACCAGGTCCTCGTCTCTGGATGGTACAACGGAAGCGTCAATATCCATGACCTCCGTGCTTCCATACGTCTCCGCAACTTTTCGTCCTCATCATCCGCGCCCCACCTTCTCCCGGTGTTGACCTTCGTCGAGCCTTCCGTTGATCCGATCTACTGCGTCGCGACAGGTGGAGGCTCGTCCAACTACATTGCCGCAGGTCTCGCACGGCACGGCATGGTCGCCTTCTGGGACATTCGCGGTCGCCGGTCCACGGGCTGGAGTGTCTATGCCCCAGGGAACGATTCGTCCCCCGTGTACTCCGTGGTTTTGGAAAGTTCGCGGTTGTTCGGGGTCACACAAACAAGGCCGTTCGTTTACGACTTTGGACCCGGTGTCGTGGAAGATACACACCCTTCGTTCCTTCCGAGCAGAGCAGAAGCTAGGGCGTTGAAGAAACAGGGGGATGGTCCAGGATACTACGTTACCACCTGGCGTCACTCTCAGTTGGCTTGACCCTCACACGCACAGGCAATGGTCGACTTAACATGTTTGGGCTCATCTCAACGATCCATCGCGTCAGAAGTAGCTATAGTAAATCTTGGCGTGGCGGTCCGTACACAGACGTATACTGGTAGTTAGCAGCGTATTTCGCCAGTAATCTTTGCCTGCAGTTTGTACGCAACGAATTGGTAACACCGTGGGACGTTTCTGCAGGACTTGCGTCATGGGAGATACGGGAAATTGTGTTTGGAATTTCAGGGATGTGAGTCTTACGGTGCATATATGGCGGTATGTATTATGAAAACACCTGGTCGCTATGCAAACCGCCCTTTCCTTATGTGGAGTCACCTATCCGGTTCTGGTCAACACAACATCCTTGTGGACCTTCTCTGCGTTCTCCAGATCATCGTGCAACACCTTCACCTTCTCCTTAATCATACCTATTGCGTCTAGTCCGACTGCCAAGCGAATGGGGAGCTGATCGGTGCCGTTGGCAAAGTCGTAAATGAATCTGACGGCCTTGTCTGGATCGCCTTGGGCTTCCCATTCGCTCGCATGCTTACGCATGAAGACGCTGGGCAACGCGGGATTCGTGTAGGAGGCGTGGGCGGGGACGACGACCATCGAGTTTGCAGCGGCGGTGTGGAAACCTCCGAATTCGAGGAGAGAGACCTGAGGCACTGTGGATCAGCTTGATGTCCCTCCAGCTACGCTGAACCAACCAAGGACGTACCCTGATGCCCCATGCAGGATCCAATTCGCGAGAGAACACTTCCACAACTCCTTCGAGGGCTGTGATGCGATGGAGTCGGTGTTAGCACAAATAGCCTCCCCGCCTTGAGGTGAGTACCTACCGTGCTTAGAGGCGACATAATAGCCCATGAGGGTCTGTGGAACGAGGCCCATGTAAGACGAAACGTTCAACAAGGTTCCACCCTGGGGCTGGTTGACATCTCTGAAGAACTTGACGGCCTCCCTCGCGACATAGGCAGCACCCCAGAAGTTGACCTCGAACATAGCCCTGGCGGCGTCCTCCGGGGTCCCCTCGACTTCGCCCATGAGGCCGTAGCCGGCGTTGTTGAAGACGAAGTCAATGCGACCAACCCTGGCCTTGACCTGTTCCAACGCGGCGTTGATATCCTCGCGCTTGGTCACATCGAGCTTAAGGATGATCAGCTTGTCTTCGGGCCACTGGGCACGGAGAGCGTCCAAGGCGGAGGGGGTACGGAGGGTCGCAATCGCGATTCCACCTTGCTTGAGAACGAGTTCGGTCATGCTGTGACCAAGGCCAGTCGAAGCACCGGTGACTGCAGCGAGCGATGTCTGTGAATCAGATCGGGCGGATGCTCCGAGTGGGGTGGCACGTACTGAACCAAACTTTAGGAGAGCTCATTTTGAGATTGGTTGTCGGTAGGATCGCGAGTTGTATGGGTTGTGATGTCGTTGGCCCTCCCCTTCGTCCACCTTTTTATGCGATGCGGAACTGAGCCAAGAGTCTCTTATCCCTGTCTTGAGCATGATCGATTGACCCCTGCAGAGTCAGCCCTCGGTAACAGTGGGTCGACCACGGAGCGGAAAGCTGCAGGGGTGGGTTGCCCCACGCTACCCGCGCTGGGCCGTTGCGACGGGTAGCCGTTCTGGAAATCGCCCCACATGTAGCCCGCCGAGTCTGCACAGGGTCAGCGGTCCTGCATGTTGATCTGGCGCAGATCGCCGCGCTGTGCCTTGTTAGGTCGATCATTGGTGGTAGATTTCCAAGTCACTTCCCGTGGATGATCTTGAGCTCGGCCACGAGGCTGTCATGCAGGATGCGCAGCCATTCAACTGCCTGGGATGGGTTTGGACCGGAGAGATCAGACCTCCGTTACCGCGCCGGTAGATCCGGCTTGCGTGTGGGTCTGGGATCCATACGTAAAAGACTTGTTCTTACTTGGTCAAAGCCGAAGATACACACCGCCGTAGCTACTTTCGTCTTCTCAGCCTCTGACACATGGAATTCACCTAGAAGATTCGTTCGGCAAACGTGTGGGTTGGCATCGGGAATCGTGGCACTGACGGAACCCCACCGGCGGGGAGTTTGACACGATGTCGTCTTTCGCGAGACGTCGAGGCAGCGGAAGGTTAGCGCTGAGCGCTGAGCGCTCGGAACCCCAACTTCAACGGGGAGGTTTGTCTGATGAAGTGCATCAACCTCTCCGCTAATCTGGCACGGATCCTACCCTAGACCTCTTCAGATATGTGCCACTGTTTTCCAGTTGTCCGTTGTTCCAACCCTGGCCTACCGAGTTCTTCCCAAGTGAAGGTATCTTGAGATGGTGGAGGGTACGAGGACGCTGACTGCCACATTGTTGAGGATAGCCGGTGGAGTACCAGCCCGAGTCCCCCCGCAGCATCTAATGACCTCTTTTCGGCTTGTGGGTGAATAGCTGTGCGCATGTCGGGACAAGAAATAAGCCGAGTATACCAGAGCTGTCCAAAACCAACCTCGAGAATATCGTGGAAGGTGGAGATGTTGACCCCATGGTGATGATGAACATGCGGTCTTCGCGATTCTTGTAGAGACGGGTCCAAGGTGTTCTGATGCGAGGGTTGCCGAGTCTTACGGACAGTCACCCACTGACCTCAGTGCACGGAAAAGAAAATGCGAAACTTGGAAATTCAAGT
>Ga0307517_10009809_pt1 | contig 13507 bp, 6 predicted proteins | sample 23_EM_MG_FD_194515 | JGI IMG/M metagenome (GOLD analysis project Ga0307517, IMG submission 194515) | Populus trichocarpa ectomycorrhiza microbial communities from riparian zone in the Pacific Northwest, United States - 23_EM | ecosystem: Host-associated > Plants > Roots > Unclassified | place...
CTTTTTGAACTGCTTCCTGCTCTTGGGTAGGAGACGCACCTTTATTTATTTGAATACAGTGGCGTTTTCCTCATTTATTGCTTCAGGAAATGAATTCTTTCCCGCAAAACCGAAATGATTTGAAAAAGGGTTTTAGATTAATACATGAGGCCAACTATTTTATTAAAATAGCTGTTTTTTTAACCTAACCTGGTTTAGACATGGTCACCAAATCACTAAAAACACAGAATGTTCAACCAGGTTTGTTCATTCTGAGTTATGGTTCTGAAACAACATAGTTTTTAACCAAACGGGTCACCAAATCACTAAAAACCCAGTATGTTCAACCAGGTTTGTTCATTCTGAGTTCTGGTTCTGAAACAACATAGTTTTTAACCAAACCTGATTTAGACACCGGGTCACCAAATCACTTAAAACCTATTATGTTCAATTAGGTTCACCAAATCACTTAAAACCTAGTATGTTCAATTAGGTTCGTCCTTTCTGAGTTCTGGTTCTGATACAACATATCAATGGTCTCTCCACCATCTTCATTAGATAAAGTGGCCTAATGGCAGGGCAGTTTAGGGAGGGACTTCCACTGTGGGTTCTTTTGAGAAAACGGGGGAATTGCTTTGGTAAAAATGTCAGTGAGATGTAGTTCTCATTCGGAGTCTGCAGAATGCAGGGGATAAACTCTTCCTTCGAACTCATTTCATTTCTCATGGGCAGGGAATTGAGACCAAAGCTGGCTTGCGAGATTCAAAATGTACGCATGGTAAAGATTATATCATAGAATTACTGACTATTTTGAATAATTACCTCCATCTTTTCTCTCCCAATACATTGCCTTGGTTTACAATGGAATATGAAAGATCGAAAGTTAAAAAAAACCAAAACTCAAGACACAAAGGATTCGCAGTTCACACCACCAAAGTCACCTTAATCAACAATATCCAATTGTCCAAATATAACAGGTTTACAGAATGGCATGGCCTATCTAACAGCAGACTTCTCCAAAATTTTACTAAATATTTTCAATACAGCAGGCAAATAAGAAATAACATGTAAATTAGAATAACTTTTGCAAGTGATAACATACAATACTGCAAGAATGTAGAGCCCTAGTGAAAAGACCAGCAACCTGAAATCATGCACACAAAACAATCAATGCTGTTGACTAAGGACAGACACAACCATCACAGTCTATCATGCAAAATCCTTTACGCCTTCATTGTCCAATAAATTCAGGTCTTTCACCTTTTTATTTACGCACATGGATTTGAGGGCTTTGCATACACCGTTCGATTCTTGTTTTGTTTTTGAGGTCAAACCACCAATGCTACTGGATCTTTCGCCAACGTGGCCTGAGCTTCCTCTTTAACCGCTGTCTCATCTTTTCCGGGGAGAAATTCACTCTCCTCATTCTTTGAAACAGCTTCCTGCTCTTGGGTGGGAGATGAACCTTCATTTGATTGATTAGATAAGGTGGGATTTTCCTCATTTGATGCTTTAGGCAATTTAGTTTTTTCGTCACTGGATAACTTGGTCTTTTCAGAAGGCAGTTTGGGAAGGGACTTCCTCTGTGGCTTCTTTGGATGGGCGGGGGAAAGTCCTTTGATGGGAATGTTTGAAGATACTTTCTCATCCAAACTTAGCCGACCTGGTCGATAGCTCTGGCTATTGTTTCCTTCAGTATCTGCAGGGGATGAGCTCTTCCTTCTACCTAGCTTGGGAGATTTGGCTCTTGTTGTGGGTATCTGCATCAAAGTAACAACATCAAGACCAACGTAATTTCAATTGATTAACAGTCCTGCCAGATACATCAAGAACAAGTTAACCAAGACATCAATGCAGCCACAGAGACAAATTGTCAAATAGGATCAGATCATCCAAATCCCATGGTAGTGCACCCATTGTAAAACGCAAAGGCAAAAATCAACAGGACTCATAAACACAAAGCCATGCCTGTAGAATTAATTAGGTTGATAATAGTCACATGTTAATTAAGGGATCAAGGTAGCATTAGAGGGTTTCTCCAAAAACTTTTCCACGTATAACATCCTAACTGAAAGTTTTGGTACAAAAGAAAATTAAAGATTGTCATGGTGTAGCTTTTAGTGTTATCCAACCATAAGTTGCTCCACAGGGGAATATGATAACCCTATCACTGGTGTATCTAAATGGAAAAGGACCATAATAGTATATTTCATAAGGTAAGGTTTGTTGCCAAATTTGAACAACTGGCATGGTAAAAACCTGCAGAGTGCAGGTAATCAGAAGTAAGCAATGAATCATTGGTACAACACTAATACTAATCATTCACCGCAACAAAAGGTCTCATGATACAAGCATAGGCAGTGAAAGGGATGAATCTTACCGAGCAAAGATGCTAATCACAGCAAAATAATCATGTTATTAGATGGATGTAACACAACATGCAAAGACAAAAGCACGTGATATGAAAATTATGATCAGGGACAGTAACTTGGTATAGTTTCTTTACTTTAAACTATAAAAATGCCAAATAAATGAATCCAAGATAGATGAAGCACTGATAACAGAAAAACAAAAAACAACATGACCCAATATTGACAATTGGATGCAATGGAGGGATTGGTTGAGTGCAGAAATTTATTCAAGAAATGTTCCAAAAGCTATGAATAACATAACATAACATAACCTAATCTATTTTGCATTCCTAAAAACTTAATGGTTCAGCAGCTAGACAGGCAGCAAATGCACCACTTTTTTTTCTTTTTTTTTTTGAGTGTGTGGGTGGGGGAGCGACAAGTCTTGTATGAAAGCAAGAATGCAAGAGACAACAAGCATGACTTTAGTGATAAAAAATACAATTTTACCTTCTTTAGCTCCACCTTAGGTGGTGTAGGCTCCTGATAAAAGCTGGGCATAGGTGTTGCTTTAAAACCCAAACTCTTCCTAAGCATCTTAATCTCAGCTTCGTGAGTTTCCTGTGAGAGAATCAAATGATTGCCAGGACAAGAAACGAATTCAAACAGAAATCAAAGCCCATAGAAATCATTACATTTCTATACCTTGGACTTAGCTTGCAGAGTAGTCTTTTCCACTTCCTTAGCATGAATCTTTTCCTCGAGCTTTGAATAGAACTGAACAGCATAACATTATAGATATTACACTAACACCATAATTATTGCTCGGGAGTTTACATGGAGAATCAAGAAGCTTTGAGTACAGAACTAACCTCCTTCCTTTTCTCAGCTCGTTCATCACACTTAAAGCTGAAACCATAATTTGGAAGTGCACCCACCTTGCGAGGTTTGGCATCTTCCACAGTGGGACTTCTACAGTGCATTTAAGGAAAAACTTGTGTATGCCACAGAAAAAGGTAAAATAGTCATAAGCTGAAGATTGCCCTCTGCTCGTAGAAGAAGAAATGACAACACATTCAAAGAAAAAAGGATACGAAGTAGAGTCTGTATCTGCTTCAGCTTTATCAACAGGCCCTTTTTTCAAAGGTTTCAGTTTCGTCTTCTCCCTGTATAAAGCAAAACCACCATTAACAAATGGCGAGAGGAAAAAGCAATAGTAAATACAAAGTGAATTAAAAATTCTAACAGCTACTTCAAATAATCAGACATTCTGGATCAAGTTTAATGAATTAACCAGCAAGTCCACTACACAGAAGAGGTGAAATTAACAAAGATAGACATGCAGCTCCATGACATTAAGAAAAAAGAAAAGGCAACACACAAACAATGCAAGCAATACATACACAATGCCTTCAGGTGGTCCTGCATCAGACGTCCCAGATTGCTGTTAAAAGAATACGAGCAGAAAAATGATAAGCAAATGCAAAGGTGGTCGTTGGTACAAAAGCAAAAAGCAATGTCAATTTCTACCTTGGATGCCTGACCCTGCCTCTCGTTGAATGATTTACTTTTCAAATGCTGTTTTAATTGTGAATTTACAGCAACAGAACCATTTGAAACAGTGAGTTGCACCTCAGCATCTCTTCCATCCTTACCTTTCTTCACCTGAGTGGCTGAGGCATTTTTCAGGTGCGAGGGCTTTGCAGTACCCCTCTTTCCCGGACCTTTCTGAGATTTAGCATTTTCTGAATTATCAGCATCTTTCACTTTTACTTCTCCTTCCTTTATGATAGAAGCATCAAGTTTAAAATCAGGCTTAGTTTTACTCATTGAACTAAATACACAGACTGGAACATCTCCTTACCTTAAAAACAGGCAGTCCATTGCTTCCCACGTATGCCTTTAATTCATCCTCTACTTCCCCGGTAGATAAATTATCAGTAGTGCCATCATCAAGCTTAAAAGTGTTCCCCACACTCCCATTTAAATTATTTGAAACAACACCATCCTCTCCAGCAGCAGGACTTTGCTGATGACCACCATTTTGATGGGCAGCCTCAAGCCCACCATCAGGCAAAAGATGATTATCAGAATCCATCACTCTGCAAATAAGAATAAATAAATAAATAAACAAAACAAATGTAAGATTTGCAACTAAAAATGATTTGACGAAACATGAAAACATACACTTGGCAGTGAGATTCAAACCGCCAAAACCAATTCTCTATTTTCATATGATAATTGAGTTATATTTAGAAACTAATGCTATTAAACATTGAAAACATTTCAACTTCGTTCCTAATTATGCACACCAGTCCTCAAACTCATACTTCTTCGTTCTCCAAAACATAACCACGCCCTGCACCCATTACGTTATACTCCAAAACCATAAAAGGCACTCACTTAACACACAATTTTCAGTAATAGTACACAAAATGCCTGACAAACCGCGAGACTTCATCGGTTCGTCACCAAATTTACAGTGACGAAGTGAACAAAAAACAAAAACCTAATCAATTCAATTCATAATTTGATTAATTTCTACCATTTTTTCCCTCCACTTTCTCGGAAACCAAACAAGACCTGTACAAAAACAGATTCCGCTAAATGAATCTCTAATCCTAAAAAAAAATCAAATCAGTACAAAATCTTCCAAACGAATATTTCGTAGCAAATCAAAAGAATCTCTACATTTCCAAGTGTCATATCGCTCCTTCAACACTGATCTGCTCACAGCAAAAAAAAAATCCTAGCAGCAAAAATCAACACTCCGTTCAGTACCCAACAAGCTCACTAACTACTCAAATCTCACTCCACAATGAGAGAAAGAAGTTGAAAAAGTTTTCTCAGCAACCAAACAGAAACAACAACACTTCAACAACTTCCTTACCTCGAGATGCGAGCAAAAAAATCAAAACTCCATCAATCAAGCCACTACAAAAGAGTAATAACAGATTTATCAAAGGCTACGAAGGATCTGAGACAAGAAGACCGGGCAACGTGAACCGGGGGATCCGACCGGAAACAGTAAGATCGATCTCTCCTCGGATTATTCTCTAAATAAAATGAAAATTATATTATTGTTTTTTTCTGTTTTGTAAGGCTCTAAAAGGCTATTTAAAAAACAGAGGCTTTCAAATCCATTTTATTTCCAGGTCACTCACTGTCTGTCTATAAGAGAGGGTGGGGTATGGGGTACGTATAATTATACGAGTTGGAGAGAGATACGGTTATTTTTTAGTAACTGATAAACAGATAAAGAATAAAATATACTGTTATTTCTTTCTTTTTTGTAAAGGAAAATAGGGCGGTTCTGGTGCGGTTATTTTAAGTTACTGGATCATTAATACACAAGTGATTGTTTAGTTTTGCTAAATAGTCCTCGTACTTGGAATAAAATAAGATTTATTATTAGCCACTTTTTTTTTTTTTTTTACTCTTGTTTGTGATTGGTTTTTTTTTCTAGAGGATAGGAAAGAAATATGGGGAGTTATGTTGGGAGTGATGAATGATTGTATTTTTGTCCCATTATTTGCCAATACATACGTTTTCAAATTCGGTCCAACGAATAAATTTTTTTTTAGTTTTTCTATAAAATTCACCTTTTAAGAGAAGGGAAGGTGATATAATTATAAAATTCAATTTAAATCCGGACTCATTAAATATATAGTCAAACTTTTATTTTATTAAAACAATGAAGTTTTTATTTTTAAAAATCAAAATAATTTTATTGTTGTTAAAAATTCAACTAGGTTAAGTTAAGGTTTATTAGGTAAATTTATCGAGTCAAATCAAGTTTTGTAATTATAGATGGTGTTGGAATTTTTAATCATCAAATATCATGGTTAATTCTATTAATATAACTTATCCAGTTAAAAAAACATTTAAAAATAAAATTAATAAAATAACATTTTAATTCAATTTTTTATCTGGATATTAAATTTAAAATTAAAACTTGTAAAAATTATCTGGATATAACCTATCAGTACAAAAGTGCCCTTATAAACGGACATTACAATTATTGGAAGAAACGCTAGTTTGGACCATACACCCAACAATGAGGACAAGAGGGTAGGGCAAATACCGTGTAACCTATCTTCTAGTCCTCTCTTCACTTGTCCCTCCTTGTAGAGACCGAATGGTGAGTTAAGATTGACATGTAGAGTCAAATCATCTGGGTTAATGATACAAAGATCAATTAAAGTGAATCGATGGTTTATCTTCGAGCTAGGTTAGCTAGTTAATTACTTCTTACAAACAAAAATCAGTTTGTCCGAACGGCTAAAAATTCATAAAAAAGGCCACTACTAACTTGATTCCCCTAAAATGCTTGATTTTTTATTTTTTATTTTTTTTACAAGAAGCCTCACCTGAAACCTTTTTAGCTGGAGAGGATCTAGATTCTTATTGTCTCTAAAGGATGTGGTGTAATGACAAAAAATTTCAGATTTGTACAGTAGGTCTCGAGTTCAAGTCAAGAGGTGCATCTCTTGTAAAAGACTGTGACAGTCAGGGTTTTACTCGTTCATCTAGACCCATGAAATTCGCTTTCCAGATAATGGGGTTTTTCAAATAAAAAAAAAACAAAAAAAAAGATATAGATTCTCATCAAGCTAATTGTTTAGTGGAAAAACAAACTCGTAATTAGTGGCAAAAATTACTATAATTAGATAAATTAAAGTTCTCAAGCACAAATAGTTGCAATTTCTTTTAGAGAATGAAATTATATGTTGAATAAAATAGCATTGTTTTGTATTTATCAAACTCAATTAAAAAAATATTAACTTGAAACCTGTGGTTTCAAGTTGAATTGAAAAAATATAAATTCAGTTAAATATAGTTAATTTAGTAGGTGGATCCATGTCACAATCAATCTTACCACACCTACTAGTTAATAATAATAATTTTTAAAAACAATATTATTTTAATAAAAAAATAATTAATTCAAAACTGATAAATTGATATAATGATCCGAACCCATTTTTGAATTAGACCCAATCCATGTGCTGTAACTATGTCCGCACCGTTAAAACATACATGGAAGAAGAATCTTTTACAAGAAGGTGAGGTGTATCGACTTTTATTGCCATCCTTGGACGAGGACCTAATTAGTAACTAGAAGAGAAGGCAAACGGGGGCAAACGGAGGAAACGGAGGGGATGACAGACCGACCAGTTAGGCTAAGTTGTCGGGGAGTGACAATGTGCGGCGACAGGCAACCATTTTTGGCGGCCAGCCTCTTCCTCAACCGTTACAAAACCAACATGCTTGTGGGTCATTGTATGCATGCATGCCCCAAGCGTTTCACGGCTATATCCGAACACATTTTTCTCTGTGAGGTTAGGTTCACTAAAATCCTGAAATAAGTTCAAGCCACGAATTCAGTGGACCTTTTTTAAGTGTAAACTTATAAATAAAAATTTAATTTTTTTTATTTTAAAAAATTAAATATTAAACAGATTGAACGACATTCTGAAAGAAAATATGAATATAATAACTTTAGCTACACAAGTTCTTTGTATCTATGTGAAATAAGATAGACAGATTTATTTATTTATTTTGCATTTAATCCTCATTTCGTTAGTCCTACATATGTATCAAAATTAAGCATCCTAATATATATATATATATATATATATATTTTGTTATCAATCTCAAATTAAGTGAGAATTCTTTCATTCCAAATACTCGTATGCATTTATATCAACTTCATCAGTTATACTTCTATGCTAGTTTTGTGTAGGTATAACTGCAATTAGAGTAATTAAGTGTAATTGGTACTGTAATACATAATATATTTTAAAAGTATTTTTTACTTGAAAATATATTAATTTTATTTTAATTTTTAATATCAACATATCAAAAAATACTAGAAAAAACTTTAATTAAATGTTTTTTCAAGTGAAACACACTTATAAAACGCATCAAAGAACATAAATCCCCGCACTACGAAACACCTATTAAATTAATGTAATTCAACATGTTTTTCAAAATGTTTTTTAAATTATTTTTATTCTAAAAAAATATTAAATTTATGTTTTTTAAATGTTTTTTTTATGATTTAAACATGCTAATATTAAAAAATCTAAATATATATATAATTTTAATGGAATTTCTATTAAAAAAAACCCCGCATCACCTTCCAAATACACACTAATTAATTGCGTTGTCCATAGTGAAAGAAGGACCACACATGCCATGTTAGAATGCTCGTTTGAAACTTTGAACTTCAATGGGATGGTTGAGAATTCAAAGAAAGAAAAAGGGCCGGTTAGGCAAATAAATTGGAACCAATATACAGTAGTTTAAAGAAATTTAATCACAAATTAGTGGATTAAAAGAGTTAAGAGAAAATTAATGATAATATTGGTGGTGTCTATCCTCCATCGGGGATCTAGGTGCTTGCTTTCTTGAATCTTGACTTTCAGCGCACTCTCATCACAGTCGCATAGATCATTAGATTTTTTTTAAAAAAATAAATAAAAAATGTTGACGGTCAAATTTAAAGAAATGATGGGTTGCTTGATGGAGTGCGTTTTGCATCACCTTAATGACAGGACACAAAATACTTTTAAGCCAAGTTTGGTAGGACAAGATAAGATGATGAGTTTGTCAACCTTGGACATTATATTTTCACTTACTGATGAGTACTATGTTGTCATCGTGGTTTCAATCTTCTTCAGAATATTTTCTCACTTACCGGTGATAGTTACAAATAACAGATTCCAGGTTGCTCGTGGTGGGTGGTTGCCTGACCAAAATATCACCATTTGTTTTCACACCATACCAACTCCAGATACTCTTGTGTTAACCTCAGCTCATGTATTGCTAGAGAATACACATGCTTGGAGGAGAAAAAAATGCATTGAACAGTGTTAATTGTTTGATTTAGAGTGCTTTGATCCTGGTTATGAATACCTTAATTGAGATAATTTGTTAAATCCTTCGTAGGTTGTCACTCCTTGAAGGGTATTTCATGATTATAAATCTTAAGCAGTTCCTTGATTACTATTTGAAGGATCTTGCATGTTATTATTGTAAGATTGCAAATGATTCGATTTTTTTTTTATGATATTTAATCTAAGGGGGTTCGTTGCTATATACAGGTAAAGATTAGGATGTAATTTAATTTTGATTTAGTAAAAAAAACTTGATTTTTTATTAAAATAATATTATTTTAAATATTTTAAAAAATAAATCTAGATTTAGATTGGTTTAGTTTACGTGGCCCAAATCTTAGATTGCGCCGGGTCTCCTTTGATGTAGAGAAAGTGGATTTTAAAGTCTTCGAATTGATCTTCTACCACGGCAATTTAAAATGTTAGTCCTACCAAGTAATTCCAAAAAAAAAAAACTGAAAGTCACATGGCACGTGCTCCAAAGAAGTGAGAGCACGTGAGCGATCTAGAGAGCGAGCACCCATGAAGAGGCCGTGTAGCACGCACCCCGAGCATGAGCTAATCAGCGATAAATGCAATGTCCCCACTGATTTCAGCCTCCAGGACATTCTCTAGCATCTGCACGTGTAGGGTGGGCCCTACTTCTCCAGACCGGGTCCCAACACGTGGCATGTTTGCATGTCAACGCAAGTCAAATGCAAGTTTCATCCGTCCAGCACAACCCGTCCCTAACATTTCTCGATTAAATCACTTTTTGCCGCTCATGCAAATCTTTTTAATATTGATTTTTTTTTTAATAATAGTTTATGGTATAAAAATAATATATAGAAAAAATAAAAACATGATTGGTTGTAAGAATAAAAATAAAGATATAAAAATAAATTTATTTTTCAGATAATTTTAAAAAGAATTTATGTGCATTCAAAATAAATATAAAAAAATAATATGTTTTTTTATCTTAAATATCTTCATCTTTTTATACCAGGATAATAACAAAATATATTATCTTATAAATGATTTTTTCATACCAACACAAAGTTATTCTTTGCTTAAATTTTAGATAGATTAACTATAATAAAATTATTTGTTTATTAAAATTTCATTTTCACTTTATATTTGAATCTTAAGCATGAAAATGGTGGATATATTCAATTGCTAAACAAGTTAAAGCTTAAGAGTCAATATTAACACAACTTTAATAAACTTGAAGAAATAAAATATTTTTAACCATCTAGATGGTGGCCCAATGATAAAAACTTGAGACTAAGAGGTTTGCTTCCTCTGTGGTCTCAGATTCGAACCTTGTGGTTGTTCATATGATGGTCACTGGAGGCTTACATGGTCGTTAACTTCAGGGCCCGTGGGATTAGTCGAAGTACACGCAAGCTGACCCGGACACCCACGTTAAACTAAAAAAAAGAAATAAAATATTTTAGCCTTTTATTTTTCATCTTAATTAGTAGGTTAATCTCTTCTTTGTGACTCTCGACATACCTGACTTAAAGTTCTAATTATTGTTTACTTTTAACCTAAGATTAGCTCTAAACAAAAATCTCTATTTCATCATCAGCACCAAGAAACTTTAGTCGTGGAGTGTGATTGAAAGAGACAATAAAGTATAATATAATTTTATAAGCAATTGTCTTTCACAGACAAAGAAGGAAAATCTTTTCCCCCTCTCTAGAAGCAATAGCCCTCAACACGACTAGGCATAGCTTTTCCAGGGTGCTTCAAAGTTTGATAATGTTTGTTTTATTTTAAAATATATTAAAATAATAATTTTTTATTTTTTTAAAATATTTTTGATATTATCATATAAAACTGATATGAAAATATAAAAAAATTAATTTTATATAAAGAAAAATTAAATAAAATCTTTTAAAAAAAATATATTTTTTTAAAAAAACAAACAGGTTGTAGTGGTGTGGCCCAACATTCCTTTTATGAATAATTTTTGTATATAAATAATGTTTTCATTCATCCAATCATGTTTCCCATCCCATTAAAATTGGTATTTTTAATTCATTTGTAAAACAAAAATAAATAAATAAATACATAAATGGATAAGGGACTCATCAGCTCATCTTATCATCTAAAGGATAAATTGAACCATACGAATCCCAAAGAGTTAGAGTAGTCGCTATTGTTAGAGATACAAGTTGATAACCCCCCCTGACTGTTTCTTTATGGGAAGAAAATAATCCATTGGCAATAATACACATAGAAAATATTATTTTGTCACGCCCATTCTTTTAATTATTCACTTAATTGGCCAAACTCACATAATACCAAAATATAAATCTATATTCTATGTTTTTTATTTATTATTTATTTTAAACATGGAATTTCATATGACATGTTAGACATTATTATATATATAAATATATGCTGGATTACTATGATTCCCACGAGCAAAATATTTAATTGGTTGGTGATGAGCATTACGGGGACAATTGAGAGAATAACTGGTTAAAATTTCCTTATTAATTAGCAATAAAATGGAATAGAGAACCTTTAGCTTATAGTTTTATAGTTCTCCTTTTATTTAATTATTATTTGTTTAATTTTTGGCCAGATAAGCATGGAATAAAGTGACAGATTAGGACATAAGATTGAACTTTAAGGGTTGACCCACAAGCATATATCTTTGGACATGCATTGTTGTCTAGTAACTTCATGAGGATTTTGTAACTGGAGGGAGGATTTTGCTAGACTGGCCTCGCGAATATATGATTTAATTGTGTTAATGTATGCCCTTTTTTTATTTTTCCTAATTGTTTATGGCATGCTGAAGATCATGCAGGACCAGCAAGAACACAGCATGCAGAAAGCAATCAATCAAAGCAATGATTCAACTCCGTTTGGGAGTGTTGTGGCTTTTGTATATTAGTGTTTTTTAAAAAATATGTTTGTTTAAAAAAATATTAAATTAATAATTTTTAGTATTTTTTTTTGATGATTTTGATATATTTATAAAAAAAATTAAATTTTTTAATATATTTTTAAATAAAAAACAATTTAAAAAAATATTATATACTACATTATCAAACAAGCATGCCAACCTATTTTGCATATATTAATAGTTATTTCACGCATTTTGTTTTTATTTTTAAGCGTAATGATAGCATTTTTTTATATTATAGAGAGACTCTAGTCTATTATTTCTTTATCAGGTTTTAATACATTAGAAATTATTGTAGTTTTAAAACTTTACCCGGTCCAGTGGGTTGACTTGAGACTCAGCTAACTTAAGGCTGGAACCGAACCAGATTTAAAAAAAAATAAAGGAAGTCAAAAACTCAGGTAACTCTGGTTAACCTGACAGGTTGACCCGACAAGACTTGATTAAGAATTCAATTGCAATTCGTTTACTTTTTTAAAACAAAAATGATGTCGTTTTGATTTATAAAAAAATTGAGGTTGACCCGCGCAAAACTCATGAACCGAATCTTGGATCGGGTCAATCACCGAGCAGAGTTTAAAAACTCCGTGAATTACAATCATGCTAACTTCTTTTACCTTAAATTCATACCAAATTTGATATACATAAAACAAGTTTTCTAAAAAAAAAAGATATAATTTTTAATTCAAATATTAAATCAAGATGAAATTTAATCATCATATTCTATCAACTTATCATAACCAACTAGATCGTTTTTATGTTTAGATTACACCTAGATATTGATGTTCAAGTTTTTTTTCCAATTTATTTTTTTATTCCTTTCCTAATTAGGTTTCATTGCTTTAATTTAATTTGGTTCTAATTAGTTAAGTCAGTTTAACCACCAGTTTAACCACTAGTTAAACAAGTAGTAGCTTTTTTAAAAAATAGTTAAGAATGATTATTCAAGATTTTTGAATTCAGAATTTTCTCTCTATTATAAAGCTACAGTCTGAGAGATATTTTCGCGTGAAATAATATAAAATAGAACTTCTCTTTCCACGAGAATAACGTTGGACGACAAACGCAGCAGTGTCCTGAGACAAGGAATTGCTAGCCACTTGACCGAGTTTTCGTTTTCGTTCCATTACCGTATCAAATTATCCACAAACACCTGCTAGCTAGCTATATAGCGCTCACCTTGTCAACAAACAAGTTTGTTTTCCGAGGCAGAAGACTTAGAGACACCGAAGACAAGATCCAAAAAAATTAAAAAAAAAGTTTGGTAATGATATATCAAACTGATTATTTTTTTATCGTATCCAGGGAAGGAGTGTTGGAAATGCGATGTAAAGTAAAACTATATTTTTAAAAATTTTAATTTTTTTTGTTTAAAA
>Ga0307517_10009810_pt1 | contig 13506 bp, 9 predicted proteins | sample 23_EM_MG_FD_194515 | JGI IMG/M metagenome (GOLD analysis project Ga0307517, IMG submission 194515) | Populus trichocarpa ectomycorrhiza microbial communities from riparian zone in the Pacific Northwest, United States - 23_EM | ecosystem: Host-associated > Plants > Roots > Unclassified | place...
CATTTAAATAATCCCAAGCACGAAAGCCTAAATGGATATTTAAAAGTGTAGATGCGGTTACTTTTCAAAATATTTTTTACTTGAAAATAAATTAAAATAATATTTTTATATTTTTAAAAAGTTATTTTTAACAACAGAATAATTGGAAAATATCAAAAAACTATTAATTTGAAGAAAAAAAATAAAAAATCCTCAATTTTTTCAAAAGTATTTTTAAAACACAAAAATAATAATAGGTTAATATTGTGTCCACGAAGAAATAGAAAATTAACAACGACAAATGGGGATGAGGAAAGCTTTTACAGAAGAAGACCTTATTTAAGGCAAAGGATCACCACCCCCAGCTACTGCCACAAAACTTGACAAGCCTTCCAAACTTCAAAGAGAAGAAAAGCCAATCTGGTCATGGAGACAAAACATCACAGTCGAAAATTGAATCACGTAATATCCAAAGGATAAGCACTACATAGAATATTCTCTTGAATAAAAAAAGAAATGATTCAGAACAAATAAATTTATTAATGTTAAATAAACTTCTTTAATGGCAATTTCCCCCACATGTTCCATTCATTGGATTAACCCACCAAGTAAAAGCTTATATTGCATGAACTGCCCTATGCTTGAACCAACCATTACGAAAGATGAACTAGTCAATAAGACTATATGTCCATACTAGAAGACTTGACTTAGAGTTGGAAGTGTCCAAGATCATATCTCCTACCTTTAAAAACTATTGTACAGAGAAGGGAAAGAAAAAAAATCATCAAATATTGCTCAAAAGACCTAGCACTTGGATGCAAGCAAGCAGACAAACATCAAAATTTTAATCAAGAAAAACACAGCCTGGAATCCAAATTCAAAGCCACCAAAACTCTGATATACAACAGGAATATCAAATGAACAAATTTTCTAACTGTTGAGAGCAAATGGGATCTAATCTAAGAGGTTGTATTCATATACTCTTTATCAAGAATGTTACTAGCAAGCCTTTGGTAGAAAGCATGGAAGAATCATACTCTTGGAAGAATAGACATCAAACGGAGAACAGTTACCGACTGACAGCGCCGCCTATCCAATATACATCGGAAGAAAATAATAGACTTCGAAATATGAATAGATACAAAATCGGGAATGCTCAGCTGCTTCTGATCACTAACCAGTGTGGAATATGAAGTAGCTGCAATGGGAACCAACAATTACAGCCTCAGACACCATTTCATGCCTGGAACGTTGTCCCCCGAGGAATCACTATGTACAAGTATGTTCTATCTGAAGATGCGTAAACAGTGCAGTATTTCTCTTGTCGTGTAACTAAATTCCCCCAGCAGCCAGCAGAATTCTATGACAAATGACAAGGGAAATGATGAAAAAAAGAAAACCTTGCTGAGGTAAATGCAGCCTGCAGGACTTTTAAAAGGTATTTCAGCCGATACAATTACACAATTTCCTCACACCAAGCGAAAACAGGTCACAAACTGTCATCACTATTCTGCTTAGTTGCCAAAACCACAGTGCAGTGAACCAATTGCCATTATATGACATCATTTTACAAACAGCTCCAATCAAAATGCTTCACTGGACAGACTGGTTTGGTCAAAGGGAGCAAAGAAGGCAGTCACCAAACAAATCTCACCTCACAATATTCCATTTAAAACCCTTTGATAATAATCGTACTGCCGTGTCCGCCATGCATCTAAGCTGCTGCTGATCAGAGAGAGCACCAAGGACACACATTGCTGCAAGAAAGAAACACATTGTCTCATGACAACCATAGCATTCAAATGCTGTGCAGATTGATACGAATATAAAATTGCAATGTCACCTCTTCTGTCAAACTTAGATGGTATCGCTTTCTTAGGTTCTGTATTGTCCTTGGACCACCTTTAAAGCAAGGGAAACCAGAATCCTGATTCAGAAAAAGAAAAGACAAACAAGTCCATCAGTCAACAAAGCATTGGTATTGCTGACATTAGAGCACCAGAATCATAAAGCCAGACCCCTCCAAAGAAATTACATAATTTTGTTGGATTGAAAATTATGTGCTCCCTTTCTCCCTCTATCAAATAACTAAGAACAAGGAAAATTAATTGTCCTATTTCAAACTTTAGTGACCATAGATCAGCTTCGGCACTTCTCAAGCATCACTCCTCAGCCCAAATTCCCGGTTACATATTGGGGATGAGCAACCCAAACAGATTTTATTTGCTTTAACAATACCAGTGCTATTAAAGTTGAAACAGATCAGATTTGGCTGATAAGTCAGACTGAAATACTCTGTATCAGAGAAAGAAATCACAGCGGTTAAATTTCAAATCCACAATTCACATGTTGCAACAATAATCCATGGCCCGCTGTCATTTCTTCACCAATTTTGTGGGCAACAAAACAAGATTTAAAGGCTTCATGAACATCATCGAGAAATTGCCAAAAACTTAAACTATGAACCAAAACTTCAAGGAAAACTTGCAGGTTTACAGAAAGAAACTAACAAGCTCAGGTGCCACTGAGTACAAACAAATGGCATGCGTGGGAAAGAAGACTGCAGTAAGAGAAAGCTGATGAAAAACCTAATAGGAAGGGGAATGTAGATAGCCCAGGCCCAGGATACATTCTGGGTATATAAGACAGCAGATGAGCAAGGACAGGTCCAAAAACCCAAGATATCCAACCTAACCAGTCCCACAAGGTTTTGATCCCTACTCATGACCCCAGTAGTGCCATACATTAACGACCAGCCCACCTTGTACAAAGCAGGACATTCTCATGCCCAAGATCATTCTTTTCCACAAAGGGCCATCAAGTCTCACCTACATATTTATTCATCTCAGTTTTTCCATCTAACATACATAGTAAGCCCTAAAATGTGCAATCCAAGATCAGTCTTGTCAAAAGCAGTCTCATGATGTTTGTATCAGGATCATATATGGTCACACAACATATGCCATGCATAGCTTATGAAAACCACATACTGGGGAAAAAAAATGATGAAGAAAGAAAGGACCAGAACAACAGAAAACATTGGAAGGTTAATGATAGTTCAGTTATACCTGCAACATCTCAACAAGGAGAATAATACGCTCTGCATGCTTACGACATGTCAAGAAGCCTTGAATACATAAAACCTGCATTTGAAGGGCAAATGATAAGTCAATCAATCACGAGATTGAAGAGCCAAAACGGTGTAATTGGATTGAAACAGTAGAAAGTGTTATCACTACCTTAAAATAGTCAAAGAACTCGCTTGGAATTCCCTCAGCGTCAGAATCCATGACCTGGAATAAGATCCATAAGCAAAACCCAAAACCAGTTGCAGAACAATAACAAAAATGTGGACACACACACTGGCACATAAAATAGACTACCATACCTCAAGAAGTTCCCGGGTTAGTTTGAAAGGTGCGCTTTCAAAATTTACACCACCAGGAGAGTTAGAGAGCATGAAGCCAAAATCAATGTGTATAATGTGGCCATCTTCATCCATTAACAAGTTCCCATTGTGCCTGTCCTTCACCTGAGAAAAAAACAAAAAAGAAATGCATTTTTCTCACAAAGAGAATGAATGAAATAAGTAAAACATAAGGTGCAAATCATTCTGGTTATAAAAGCTAATAGTACAAGAAAATACACTCTATTTGACCAGTTGGTTTGGAGTGTTGAATATTTTTTACATGATAGTAACACCTAAATGAAGGATGCAGCTTACTCTGGAGAAAAAGCCATCTTTACAGATACACAAATATGCCATCGATTTTTCTCAAAATCTAACACTCCATCCATCCCACATTTGTCCATTTCAAAAAGGATAAAGATTTTAATATATTTTTAAATTGCAAATGGACATCTTTACATTCTCCTTGAAAAAACATTTTTTGTTAGAAAAAAATTCATTAATACAACATTAAAAAAGTAAAAAATTTTATCGTTTCCTGATATGGACGAGTATGACAGGTGAGAGGTGACTAGTAAAGACATTTGCATTTGGGACCTGCACATTCTTAAACGATAGTGAGATCAGGCACCATACCTGTAAAAGGTAGCACACAAGAGAATATCCAGCCATGCTTTCAACAAAGTTCCTCTGAAGAAATAAGATGTAGATAAATAAATAAAACCTTGGGGATATATCTTTAATGAGAAAGAAAAAGGAAAAAAGAAAATTAAATATACAGCCCAAGTCACCATTTGCTGTTAAACTATAGAAGTAAGAATTTGGGGAAGACAAAGGTTTGCAACACTGATACAAGATGCAGTCTCAAATTACAGGAACCATGATAAAACCAGAAACTACAAATATCAAAACTGGGGCTCCAATATCTATGAACAATCAATAATATGACAAATAAAAGCATTAGGCAAGAGGTTTTAATGCTATGTACAGCTTAGGCGACTGATGTTGTTAAAATGAGAAAATGTTCCAAATCACAAACAGATTTCACCATCCTTCCCAGATGAAAAAAAACCATGCTTGAGAAGGAAGCACTGCCAATAGAAGCATGATCCTATTAAACAGAAAGCTTTCACATTAATCCACAACCATTTCTAGAGTGAGAAACAACATTTGTTTTTAACTAATATGAATTCCAGTTTATGATTGATGGTACAGTATTTCGTGTTGCAAAAAAATGCCTAAAGAAGTAGTGAGAAATTGGATGCTAACTCTTCAAAATCTATAATTACTGTATTGTGTCCTCTATACTTGTAGAATCTCCTCTATGGTAGCTTTCCACCTAAAAATAAAAGATGAAGAAAGCCACCAATACATGTAGAGCCACAAAACTTCTAGGAAGAATAAGCATCTGACTAACCCACCAAAATAATGACTATGCATTTGCTAATGCATCAATGGATTTTCTTGGGGTGAATAAGCCTGTTTAACCATGGTGATAATGTCAGTGCACCACTATTTTTTAATGTTTAATACCTGTGCAAGCTTAAAACTTGGGGAGTTCTCTCCATACTTGGCAACAAAAAAGTCACGCAAACTCGTGACATTTGGATATCTGCTCTTAATAGAATGGATTGATGCCTGCAAACCAAGGCAATATCACTGAGATACCAAAGAACAGTCCTTATAAAACAAATCAAACAGAACTAATATACATAATTACCGTATCTGGAATTGTTTCAATGAGAGCTGTGTAAGATGAAGTACATAGAACTTCATAGGGACGCAACCAAAGAGGGAGACCAGCTTCTTGAAATATATCTGGCATTAAAACCTAAATATTTTAAGCTTGAACCTACTGTAGAAAAAAAAGAAACAAAATCCAACTTTTTGGAATAATTTGAACATAAGAACTTGACACAAACAAAAAAGATAACTCTGGCATCGGAGCTTATAACATTAACTGGAATGCACTTTAGGCTCAACTCATCATCTCAAAGTCAATGTGACAGCTAAGTTTAATTTGCACAAAAAAAAAGAAAAAAAGAAAAATCAAGAAGATTTAGAAGCATCAAGTTAAGCAACATGAATTTGGATGGAATATTTGATCTGACACCATTAAGAACCCATTTGAGAGTACGGTAGCTTCTGTTTTTTAGTGCTTTTCAAAAATGCATTTGCCTTGAAAAAAACATCAAATTGATGTTTGTTTTTGTGTTTTTTGATAATTTTGATGTGTTGATGTCAAAAATAATAAAAAAAATATATCTGGAAAAATAAAAACAGTTTGATGCATTTTTTAGCAAAAAACACTTTTCAAAGGCCCCTTGCACCATAATATCAAACACGCACTAAGAAGATAACAAAAAAGGTCTGTCTTGGATTCTTGAAAATATGTAAAGCAAGGGCATTTAGATGCTTCAAGTTAGGCAAAATGAATTTGGATAGAAAATTTGATCTGACAAGATTAAGAAGATAGCAAAAGAAGGCCCACTTGGATTCTTGAAAATGTGTAAATCATCAGATTTTAGCAAAGTAACCTCTTAGGTATAAACAAGGACTTCAGAAGTCCAGAATTCCCAGAAATTTTCCGTTATTCTTTTTAGTTGCTATTGATTAACTGTTCATTTAAATTGGAGAGAAGCATGGTTAATGCAGATAGTTTTAGCTATTTAGCATAGGCACAAATACAGACACATCCTACTTATATAGTTCAGGAAATTTATTGCCAATTTATATAGCATCCCTAAGAAGAAACATGCTGCTTTCAGACAAAAACCTCTGAATAGTTAGCCATGATGAATGCAACACAATCTGCAGGCACCTACCATAAAAGTGAGAAATGAGTTGCACAGCAAGATGCTCCTGCCTACAATCATCACCACTCTTCACAATAACCTGCATGAGAAACAAAATTTTTTATTAGAACAGAAGGCAATTAAACAATAGCAACTCGCAGAAATTTATTAGTATTACATGTTCACTTGGTAGCCTAAAAAGGAAAGATCAAATCAAACACTGTAGACAATTAAGCATTCTAGAAGATACATAGAACCATACAAGGATACATGTAAATACCTACACATTGTCAAGATTCTTGTAAATAAAGCTGAAAAGATGCACATAAACGAGAAGCCTCAACCACAAACAAACACACAGACACATGAAATGTGCCTGTGCTATTCAATTAACATTAACCATTTCAATTATCAGCAAAATTTGAAAGAGAAACATAGTTCCATATGCAGAACTTACAGAGCGCAGGTCCCAACCAGGTAATTTCCCATATAATGAAGCTTTGCGTATTCTCTCTTTCTTGACCTCCCAGAGTTCACCAGATAAGGCATCACTGGCCTTGGGATTGCCATCAACCTGTGGAGATTCAAAACTTTCAATTCCATCATTTTGGACTAAGAAACAGAAAACATGATTTATCAATTTTTATGAATCTTCACCTTTGGGTGTGCATCCGAGGAATCTTGACCAGCCCCTTTCAGAGGGAGTCCAGGAGGTGCTTCCCCTTTGGCTGCAGCAGCCTGCAGAAGACAGTTAAAGTTGTATCATGACCATCAAAGACAAAAACACACAATAATGGCAATCCATTCACAACAACCCACCTTTACTTCTTCCATGGCAATTGTACTAGGAACCCGACGATGCTCCTTGCGTCGTGGTGCCCCTGCATACCCTGTGTCTTCCATTCTAACTCCAGGATCTGCTGTCAACACTACCCTTACCCATTCCAAATCATTACAATGTGAAGCATTTTGATGCATACAATTGATGCCAGAATTCAATTTAGGTGCTTCAATGATAGTTGACTGGCTAGGGAATTGCTTCTCCACTGAAAGACTCACACTAACAAATTTCATTTTCATTTCTGATGAATGGGACATTGCCTGGTCAATCGCCTCAGCGGTTGATCGAGACATCCTATCACTACTATTCCGATAAACTTCCTGGGCAGTCCACAAAGGATAAGCCCAAGGAGGTGGCTTCTGCAAGAATGCATCGCCATTTGCTAGAGGAATTCCTCCTCTGGAAAGCTTTTGAGTACCAGATGTCTCCTTGCTATTACTGAAAAGGGTTTACAGGAAGAAAAATCAAGCATATGTACAGGTAAAATCATTGTTGTGAAAAAAAAAAGTTTTGTATTGTAACGCATTCCAATTGGACCCTGTGGTATTTTCCAGTGATTGAAGTCCACAACATACCTTGGCATTTCACTTTTCAATACTTCAACACAAATCAGATAAGGTGCCTTTTCCCTCGAATTCAAGAGAACAGCTTCATCTTCGGGTATATGAACAATGCGATACATCCCCTTTCCCATTGGAAAGCAAACCCCTAAAAGTATAAAGAACACTATTAAAATTATGAGCTCCTAAAACTATAAAGAGCAACAGTAAAATAATGAGAAAATACTAAATGATAAATGTACATCACTGGAGGATGCATATTAACTGGGGTTATGCGTGGAAGAAGTAAAATTAATTAGCAGTAGAAACTTCAATTTCTTGGTAGTCAAAGTTCTCATATCCAAAATCATCCATAAAGAGAACTTCAATTAAACTGAAAATACTGCTTCCTGATAGTGAACTCTTATCAGCAAAGCATAAGTTCATAACAAATTCATATACTGTCCTAATTGCAAGAATAAACATGGACTGGACCACTCACATTGGCACTTTAAACAAGGCTATAATTTTTGCAATTCAGAAATAATAGATGGAAGATGGGGGGAGAAAGAGAGTGAGGTTGCTTCCTTTTCTTTTCTCTCTCTTTTTTCTAGAGAAAAAAAGAGCACCAACATCTAGAAAAAAGATAGCAGCCCAACTTATATACCCAAATAATACTAACAATAATACTAACAATCCTCAATGATTAAAGATACATTTCCAAAGGAAAAACTTAATAAATTGGCAACACAATTTACAAAATGATCTTTCAAAGGGCTACAAAAATGTCTCCACAACACCAAACATCTTAGAGAAATGCGTACAAAATATAAACACATATAATGGGCTAAAAAAAGTAGTACATATTTTAACAGCTGCCCAGACACTTCTTCCATTATTAATGTAAAATTTGAAAGATATTTTCCAAGATCATGTGTTTTGCATCATATTTTGAAACCCTCCATTATTAATCTTTGCCACAATTTCTAAGACCACCTTTAGACAATAATACCGTCATCAAAGCTGAAGCATGTGCCAGAACAGTTAAACATGTTGTGGTTTTGAGATGGCAATCTTTCAACTAAAACCCAAAATGGTTTATACCTCCACTGTTTTGAGCCTCAGCTAAATGCATGTTGATCTCTGCAAGTGACTGAAAACACAAGGGTGAGAAAACACACTGTTTCAGAAAGCATTCAAGAGAATATCATGCACCACATGTGTGCATTAACCTGCTATTCTTTGGATAGATTAGCATGCAGCCCACTTTTTTAGACTACTCTCACATATAAATTGAAATTTCAAAGGTTATTTCAATCATTTCAAAGTTTTAATACACAAGTTTACTTTCTTTCTTTTTTAACTAGACAATCTCTTCACACAATGGATCTCATCTTTGCTCTTTCTCTCACCATCATTGCAGAACAATAAAACCTATTTCATCTTTGCTGCTAGATGAATATTCATCTCATAGTACTCCCATCTTTTCTGATTGATTTCAATGGTTGTATAGCAATTTGTTTAATAAAATATAAATTAAGATTGAATTGGAGATTACTTTAAGTGACAGCTTACTGCCTGATAGAACTGCTAGACCTATCGATAATTTCTTCTTCCGTAAGGCATGCATGTAAATCCTCACTGACAGTCGTTTGTAAGAGGCAGAGTTTCTGACTCAGGCCATTGTCTTCATCTTGGACTTGTTTCTTAATTTCATAGTTTCAATTCCAAGGTATTGAGATTTTTTCAAGGCTTTGTTGACTGGGGATTGGATGATAAATGGAGAACAATCAGATAAGTGTCGAGAAAGAGTGAGATTCTGTCAAATCACCCTTCTACCCTCATTTTAAAATGCAAGAAACTAAAAATCAAGGGTATTTCTTCATCCAAGAAAAGTGGGCAGCTAGCTAACCAGCCCAAAGAGTGGACAAGAAAGCAAATCCCTTATGTGTGTAATATTTGCATGCAAGAAACAGAAAGCATAGAAAAGCATTAACCTCACAAAGAGCACTTTTACGATCTTCAACAGGAAATACATCCACCAAACCATACGAAGTTTCACATAATGTCATCACAAAGTCCAATGACTCATGATAAGCCCCTTTCCGGAACAGTGCTGCAGTATTTGAAAGTGGGGGCTTTGTGTTTGATTTCTCATTCTGTTGCTTAGGTGATCCAGGATGCTTCTGCAAGATTAGAGCCCAGAAGATTTGAATGAGGAAATGCTAAGAAACTTGTAGCCAAGAACCTTTAATAAAGGCACCTCCCAACCAGCACAAATACAGGACATCAACAATAGCAAGCAGAAGGAGCCCCCTAGATACTTTTCCTAAGTAAATATGACCTTGCAAAAATCCTTATTCCCAGCTGTTTACATTATTATAATATTCTTAAGTTGAATTTCATGTACTTCATCTGTTTAATTGAAAGTTACAGCTATTACATGTTGCAACTATTTCTTTCTCCCCTTGAACACAGCTGTTCTGAAAGGTTTCCTGACTCCCACCTAATAGTGACCAATTGGCAGGTACACATCCACAAGTTCAGCTTTTGCTTAAATGGAATGCATCTTTAAATGCCCTCTCTGCATGTAACCAAAACACGCCTTGGATATAAAGGTTTCTTCATCATATTTCTCACTAACAGAATACTGCTTCTTTTGTACACTTCATGCCATATCATGAAGAATTTAGGGCTACGGGTGATGCAATAGTCTCAAAGTCTAAATGGCCACAAAAAAGGGAGTTGTAACAGATCTTACGATAGATGGACACAAACTAAAAATCATTTTATTTCTATAATCGGAATTGGGCCATCCTCATGCCCTCCTTTAATCCCTCTCATCCTTTATGCGAATGGTTCAGTCCATGTCCTTGGTGGTACCACATCAAGTGGCTTCACTAGCTAAAAGCAGCTGCACTCACAAAATTCAGTAAGTTGTTTTTCTCAAGTGAAAATCCAGTTGGCCTTTTATCAGGTACCTGAGATATGGATTATGATAAGAGATGACTGCAATGAGAAATACACGCCTCCTAAGAAGATAAGGTCCAAAAATGGAGACAGGCCTCCAGCATCACTCTAAGCTTAACTAGTCCATGGCTCCTATTGCAAGCATGATGTTGGGAGACTATCATCAAAGCATCCAAGCCCAGAAGCGATATAATGACCACAACACCCTTTAAAAATATATCAAACTTTACGGGGACCAATATGAGATCAAGTAAAATCACTTTGGGGTCTCTCAAATTTACAACTAGCATAACCAGATGAACAGAACAAACTAAACAAAGATAATGATACCATCACAAAGATTAACGGCAAAAAAGCACAAAACATAGCCCTAATATCATTTTAAAGTTCAAACTAAAAGGATATGGAGTGTGATTTTCAAGAAATCAAGAGAGGTGATTTACTTCAAACATGAAAAATCCAGTGGTGATGTTTCATGCTTAAGCATATCCTCTTACACTCCCACTATCAATAAAAACAAGAAAAACTGTATACAGTCGACCAACAAATTTCAACATTTAGTGGCCCTAATCTTTCTCATAGCTTAAGCATGCAAATAAAGAGGCCAATATAACTGTGTTGCCGCAGCAGATAACTACAAGTAGAATACTTTGCCACTGCAGATAACCGCTGGTGTAAGGTATCTACATGTAATGTAAATGACACATCTTTTATTGATTAAGATCACCAGGCACTAGAATATAGCTTTAGTCATTAGATAGTAATAATTATAAAGTGTGGTTCACCGCTTTGTAACTTTAAAAGAGCAATGTGCTGCAAAGCAACAGCAAGATTTTCAGACAAACCCAACACAGCATGACAAAATGATTATCAGCATACCTCATTGTTCTTCTTAAAACTAAATAACTCAGAGTCTTCAAATGAGCGCTCACGATCTCTAAACAATTTGCGAAAAAAATTCTCAGTACCCAGGCTGCTTTCAAGCAAGCTACCACTACTGTTATTTTCATTCACAGGAGAACTTTGGACCTCTTCAGGATGCACACGAAACAGTCTTCGAAACAAAGAAAAGTCAGAAGGTTCTTCTTCCTCACCATTGACAGTCCCCTCATCAGGTTTATCAGCCCCATCTTTCTTGTCCTCAAACTTATCCTTGAACAACTTCCAGAAGAACCCCTCTTTTTCATCATCCTCTGCAGATTTTGAACCTTTCTCTTCAAGCTTCAACCTTTCTTCATCCTCGTTCTGATCATTTCCATCTTTCTTGTCTTCAAACTTCTCCTTAAAAAACCTCTTAAGGAACCCCTCTTTTTCATCGTCTTCAGCAGATTTAGAAACCAGCTTTTCATCACCATCACTCTTACTATCACGAAACAGTTTCTTGAAAAAGCCATCGGAGCTTGACATTACTTCCTCATCCTCGACTCTACTATTGTCCCTGAGAAGCCTCTTGAAAAACCCATCTGAGCTGGACGTCAACTCCTCATCCTCGCTTTTAATGCTATCTCTAAGCCTCTTGAAAAAACCATCTGAACTTGTTGTCAACTCCTCATCCTCGCGTCTACTACTATCCCTCAAAAGTCTCTTGAAAAATCCATCCTTTCCACCCTCATCCTCATCTTTATCAACTGATTTCCTAAACAACAAAGCATCTCTAGCCTTAGTATCATCTTTATCAACTGACTTCCTAAACAATAAAGCATCTCTAGCCTTTGTATCATCTTTATCAACTGACTTCCTAAACAACAAAGCATCTCTAAACTTTGGACCAGGAATAAACTTCTTAAAAATCTTATTCTCATCCGGTGACAACTGACTCCCAGTCCCATCCTCCTGCAAACTATTCCCCGATAATTGCGTAGACTTCTGTAGAGGTGGAGAAGAAGTCAATGACAACAACTTCTGTTTTGATGACAAGATTCTATTCAAAACCTGATTCTTACTCCCAGGACTCGAAGACTCATTCCGTGGCCTCAACAATGGCGGCCACTCTCCCATCAAAGTGGCAGCAATCTGACACTTCTCCTGAATCCTACTAATCCCATCATTATCATCCGAATCCTCAAGCTCCGCCAACAAAAACCAATGCACTTTCAAAGCTATTAACAACGACTTAGAACACATATCAATAACAAACCTATCAAGTGACGGACTTGGCTTATGTATCATCATATAACAAATTTGAAACAAATAACTCTCAATACCCGATAAGGGCAATGTATACATTCTATTACACAGATAATCCCGAACCCCGGCATGATCGTGCTTGTATAGATAACTAACTGCAATCCACTCACAAAAGAAAGATGAGTCAAAGAACCTAATCAACCACCCACTCTCACCTGACTCACTAGTTAAAGGAGTCGTCCTCGAGGTAATCTCTCGCGGAGAATCATCCGATTCTCCGCGAGTTAATCCTAATAGCCTCACCATTGTCTATCTACCATCATAAAACTATATATATCTCTCTCCAAATCAGATCATTAAAGGAAACCCTGCTACAAACACAAAATTTAAAAATTCCAATGTTAAACCCTAGAAGTGACCAAAAACCTCGATCCGAAACCCTAATATTCTTCTCCTCCTAGTGGTTTCACTGATTCGAAATTGAAATGCCTCACTGAGACAAGCAATCGAAATCAAAGCAGGAAAAAAAAAAGCTAAGTCGGAGGCAGGCAACAGGTGAGGCAAATAACCGAGAGAAATCGAAAAAAATTTCTGTTTGGTTGTCGAGAAAATTAAAAAGATGGATGATCGGGAAAATGAGAGAATTTTGAATTTTTCACCAACGGAAAAGAAAATGTAAAAAAGAGAGAGAGGTCGTCGGTTGTTGTGATTTTAATCGGATTTTGAGAAGGAACGACGTGTCGTTACTGGTGTTGGCAATGGTGATGGTGGTGGGGCAAGGTGGTTGTTGTTGTTGTTGTTGCAGAGAGGGGGGGGGGGGGGCAGGAGAGGTAATTTTATTTTTCT
>Ga0307517_10009811_pt1 | contig 13506 bp, 9 predicted proteins | sample 23_EM_MG_FD_194515 | JGI IMG/M metagenome (GOLD analysis project Ga0307517, IMG submission 194515) | Populus trichocarpa ectomycorrhiza microbial communities from riparian zone in the Pacific Northwest, United States - 23_EM | ecosystem: Host-associated > Plants > Roots > Unclassified | place...
CCCAGTAAACAAGACGAGTTCAAGAGCCCAAACAAAGCCTACGCCATCCTTCGGCTGATGGCAGCTTTGACGTCTCAAAAGTTCAAAACTTGTACCATGTTTGAGACTACCGTTAAGATTTTATTTTTAAAAAAATAAAATATTTTATTTAAAAATCATTTTTATATATATTTTTAGATTATTTTGATATGTTGGTGTCCAAAATAATTTTAAAAAAATACAAAAAAATATTATTTTGATATATTTTCGAGTTAAAAACATTTTCAATCACAATCACTATCACATTTATAAACACCCTCTTGCATCTTGTAATTGCACCGCTGTAAAAAACAACCACTTCCATGAGTTAAAATAGTTTTTATTTTATTTTTTATTTTAATATATTAAAATTATAAAAAAATACTAAAAGTATTAATTTAATATTTTTTTCATGTCAAGTGCATTTTTGAAATGCACACATAAAAACACAATGCCAAACAACTTTATGTTTGGTAGTGTGATAACTTTTGTCACTGTGGTTTAAAAAAAACACTTTTAGTTATATTTTTTAAAAATTAAATGGATTTTTTTGCATATAAAATAAATAAAAATAGATCTTTATAAATAAAAAAACATGTTATTTTAATTTATATAAAATTAAAATTTAAAAAGTATAATATATAAGCCAGATATCAAAGGCAAAAACTATTTAACTAACAGAATAATTTTTTATTTTTAATATATAGTTAAATAAAAAGTAAAAGCTATCATAATTCTCTGGAAACCTTAAACATAACATGCACTTTAACTGATGTCTGAACCTAATCTTTCCTTTATTTTTTTTTAATATTGTAATTCAAAAACACATCACCTTTTGATTATTTAATTAGGGAAATGTCAGATCTCATGGAATATTTGCTGAAATTATAATCCTGATTGTGATTTTTAAAGATCAAGAGATAGGACGGTGTCATTAAAAGATCACTGTCAATTGCATGCAAACCAGGGATGGCAATTGGGCCCCATCCAAAAGTCCCAGCTTCCACTGGACTCGACAGAGGATGGGCTTTTTTATGGCCGGGGCTTGTAAGCCCAACTCAATTATCAAGCCTTAACCCACCACCTACCCGACTGGTTCATTCCGTGTTTGTTTTATATTTTATTACATGCTTCATTTATACACACGTACTAAAAACAAATTCAGAATGGAACCCAGTCTTGCTCAAAACAAGGGGGTTAACTCAGAAACCAGGTCGGGTTTGATGTTGGATCGGAGAAAACTCGGTGAATCCTGTTCAAACATGCACTCACTTTTTATATCTTAATGAAATTTCTCCACTCTGTTTTACCCTCCTCTCTTTCCTCGATCTAGATTGTAAAACAATTTAATATATCAAGGAAAAAATAGTCACTGTCGCTGGTTTTTGCTATTAGCTTCTTCTTTTTTTAAGACTGGGGATAATTTCTTTTCCTGCATAGTACTATCGTATCATCTGAGATTAGATACATATTTCTGGACCTGTTAAAATCAAGCTATTCACGTGCTCAACGAGTTATCCGGGTCAAGCCACCGCTTGCGGTGGTAAACAGAAACTGAGTTTGCCACTCCAAGAAATCTGACATGATGTAAACTGTCATAAATTAAGAACAAGGAAGTCCACCAAGATCTAAACCATACTGGGATATACACTGATCATCTTACGAGAAGAGAAAACAACTGATCAATAATAATAAGAAAAATAAGACTGGCAAACTGAATTGTCTGTGAACATTCAAATATCAAACCTCATCAAGAGAGATCTACACACTATCCAACTAATACATAAATGGCATATATTATCCCTGGAAGGTATCCCAATATGGTCAACAGCAAACATATCCAGAACTCCACCTGCATTTTCAATAACCCAAAAAAAAACAAAATCAATCAGCCCTTTTTGCCAAGCGAAAGGAATATGAACATAAAATGAGGATTGCACAAAAGGGTTAACAAGAAATTACTCCACAGCCATAACGCAGGAAGACCCCAACAGGTGGTAGGATAATGGCCAGTATCACTTCTAGGAATGTCGCTGAACCCATACTGTTGTTGCTGGTGATGGTGGTGGTGTTGAATATCCTGACTGGCACCTAATTCTATCTACTGATAACTTCTAGCTAATAAAGAAGAAGCAGGAGAAACAAGACAAAACAAGAAAAAAATGGTGTCGCGTGCGGAGAGATCCAGGGTGCCACGTATGTGAAAGTTTGCACAGGTGTCTAGTCTTAGCTAACTTGTAGTGTTTCTTTTGACTTGTACTAAGAAACTGGATCTCGGATCTGGTTCACACAAGGCCTGGATTCTATTGATAGTATCAATTTGATACTACTGCCAACACGTGAAAAGAGCAGGATACTATACTGAAATTGTGCCTAATATGGTGGCAGCTCAGCTCTTTGCTCATGAATTCGACCAAGATAGCATATCCAGGTCTGAATACTATAACTCAATTAGCTGCATGAACTTCGTCCCTATGAATCTCAAAGGCTGCTGTTTAGTTTGACTTCGAACATCAAAAGAATTATTTTCGATGTCATTCTGGCAAAATCTCAAAGGGAGCTAATAATAAAGTACTGGCATAAAATCAATCTTAAGTTATGAACCGTCTATGTTGCCACATGACCAGCCGACTTTGATGTGATCGAGATTTTTGTCCAGCAGCCGGAGAAATGCATTTTCAACACTGAAAGAGGGTACAGCAACTCATTAATTCGCTGCATCTTAAACATTTTCAGGGAAGAGAGGAGAAACGCTTATGGGGCACCACTCTTTCGGTAACAGACAGGATTTGCAAACTTTGCATTCGTAATCTTTTGAAAAGCAGGCTTTCTTTACTGTACTCGGATATACGCAAACAGTTTTTTTTTTTTTTTTGCTTATTAACACAACATGGATGTTATTTCAATAAATCAGCTAATGACTTGACTGGTTTACATAATGAATGTTTCTAGCTAGCCATTTATATTCATACGAGTGATTCAAAGAACATGTGTGATTATCAAGCATTTAGCTCATGAATCTTAATTCAGAGTCGGTCTTCATCTAAGTAATAAGTTACTGCACGTCTGTATTGGCTGCTTTGCAAAATCTGACAACATACTTGGCCAACTGGCCTCCAAAGTAAAGTATCCAGTGACAATTTCATAAAAAAACATCCCAAACGGCCGCGAAGGATAAATACAGTGAAGATGGGTTGCTTAGTCACACACACACACACACACACACACACACCTACTCCTCGAACAGGAGACGTAGCCATTGATGATTTCGCAAGCATCAGACAAGGCGACAGTTAGGTGACTCGCGTACATCTGGGAACAACTGGATTCGTAACGAAAAATTCAGAAACAACTTGATTCGTAACCCAAAAGAAAATTTCAGAAAAGCAGCTAACAGATTTTCCCCATATTTCCAATAACACAATTTCCAAACAAAACAAGGAAGCATGTCGAACATCTGGTTCAATCAAAGTTTCTGAACTAATTTTCTTCCTGAACAAACAAGAAATTATTCAAAATCTAAGCTTGAATAAATCTGCTTCAACTAACTTTCCTAGTTTTGAGGCACAATGGAGCCACAATTATTTTAGGATACAATATGATGAAGAGCAAAGCCAACTGACCATCAGGCCTGATAAGCCTCGGGAAGCTGAAGACCTACACTTGCAGCAGATTTTCCTAGTATTCTTTTCATTTCTTCCGATCTATCCACAGCAAGGTTGTAAGAGAACCGCAACCCCTGCAAAAACAATAGCCAGCACCAGCCTTGTATTTAAGCAATACCATAAAATGCTTTCTGCTAAAATTACCCATATACAAAAGAATGAAGAACATTCCTACAAGAACAACAATCATTTCAGTTCATTGGAAGAAATATCAAGCATTAAGTTACACTACAAGGGTAGCCCTTCTCCTTCTTCAATTCCTGTAGTCCTAAGTACGGAGAAATCAAAACTTACTCTTGGTCCTAACTTAGACTTTGATATCTCAGTCCAAGTGACTTCACTCAAAAAGCTTGCACTAACTAGAAGTACAAAATGAGCAAAACTCACAAATAGGTTTTGCCCCTCTATCAAAGATACCAAGAAAAATGTAAAATTATAATAAATTATCATCAAACTTGAGCCAAAAACGAAATCATATTCACTCTTGACAAGGTAAAGACAAAAACTTTATCATACAATATTCAAAAAATCAAAACTTTAGATGCCAATTGGCAATTTAATTACCTTGTGATGCTGCACGCTGTTGAATAAGAAAGTGTAATCACGAGCAAGCTTGAGTTTTTGCAGAACAGAAGATCGGTCTAAAACATTGCAGTTCTCTCTAAACTCCTGTGTTATATAATCTCCAAAATGCTTCTTGTAGCCTTCTTTTCCTATGTGTTTGTTGACAGATTTGAGAAGATCCCTGTATACGTTTGAAGCTTGTAATTATTTGGAACTATTTTCCACAAAAATTCAAATCTTGAACCTGTGTTTGGTTACTGAGAAAGTTTAGGAATTCCAAAAAATATTTAAAAATATAATAAGGTTTATTTTTTAAAATATTTTTTATTTTAAAATATATTAAAATAATATTTTTTATTTTTTATTTTTAATATTAACCTATCAAACTAATTTTAAAATATTTTTAGGGATTTTTTTATTGAGCCTTATGGCTCAAGTGTTATAGCTCATTTATGGGCCCCATATAGGCCCATAATGTAACAAAACAAAAAGGGTCCGTCTTCGTTAACAACTGAATTGGATCTGTCTGTGAAGAAGAGGAGGGAGACAACATGTCGCGAGAAAGACCAAGGAGGGCTACACTCCCTCCTGCTGAAGAGGTAATTGAATTAGGAAACTAACCTTTAAACTTATGTTTGGATGCAGAGAAAATTGGGTTTGTGATTTTGTTGCTTTGATTAGTTGTATTGATATATTATGTTGAAAGTGAGGTTGACAATGGAAGGATAATATTTTGATTCTAAATTATCAAATCAGATATCAGCTAAGAAAACTGGATTGAAAGAATTTGAAAGCTTGTGATCTCTTATATTTGATGTGGGGCTTGTTTGCTTCTTCTTTTTTTGTCCAAGGAAGAAGAGGTTTCTAATGGCTTTACGTTGTGTTTGTGGTGTCAATTGTAGAATATTAAGAAATTGGAGAATGTGATAAATGAGGGTAATTACTATGGAGCTCAGCAGATGTACAAGTCTATCAGTGCAAGGTATTCATTTTATTGTGTATTTTATTTTTCGTCAAGTTAATCATACTTTACCGATGCTTGTGCAACCTATGGTATTTGAATTTACCAAGTCTAACTAGAGTTGAATATAAGCGTGATTTTGCTATGGTACACAACGGGGGCAGATTTACGCAAATGGATATTTAAACTTGTTCCCATATGTTTTCTTCTGAGATCATTCTTTTTTATGATATTAAAACTTACTTTGTTACAGATACGTATCAGCTCAAAGACATTCTGAAGCTCTGGACATTCTTCACTCGGGAGCATGCCTCCAACTGAAAAATGGCCAGGTTATTCTCTTTCAATTCCATTGTTGCTATTTCTGTCAGGTGATTTTGGCCATTTTGTATAATAATATTATTAAATAGAAGCCAATGGGAATATGAAATTTGGCCTGTTAAAGAAAAATATTTCAGCTGGATGCTAGCATATCCAAGTTGTCTTCATGAGCTGATGGTTGGTTTATGCTCTGTCTGACTGGTTGAGGATGAGTATGAGAACATAAACGGTAAAGTCTGATATGATAGGAACCTTCATTAGATCTCTGTTAGCTAAAATGGATTGATGTCAAGGGTGGATGGGTAGTAGGGGTATTGGAATGGAAGAAGCACATCAAAACAGCTGACTACTAGCAATTGCATCATCTGTCAATTTATTTGTATTTTTTTTATGTTCTTGCTTTCAAATACATGGATAAACAACTGCATAGCTTCCTCTAAGCTGAGATACAACTTTGCATAATTGATGTAATGGTCCAACTGAAGTGGGGTTGGAATGTTAGCTATGGATTTCTTGGCCTGAAAAGCAATCTTCTACAGTTGAAAAAGTCAGGCCATGGCTGTTCCATGCTACACCTGTCATTCCATTAACTAGATTATTTACTCTCTTCTTTTTTTTTGTTGGTTTCTGACCAGGATATCTGTATAACGTGTACATACAATGGCAGAAAAAGAAAGCATTACTAATTGTGCATGATGGAATATATTGCTGGATTCTAGACTATTCTCATACTTCTAGAATTAGAATTCATTCCATAATAAACCAATTTCAGGTTACTTGTGGGTCGGAGCTTGCTGTGATCTATGTGGAGACGCTTGTTAAAGCAAAAGTTCCTTATGATGATGATGTACTTGGTTAGTATATTCTTTTTGATATGGCTTATAATGCTTTCAAACTTTCCCTTGGTCTATTTTCTATGCCATGGAATGATTCTTAATGCTTTCTATTTCTCCCTTGCTCCAACATCTCAAAAAAGGGGAAAAAATCTTCCTCAATCTGTTCTGGTAACTGAGATTTTAGGGTTTATATGGATATTGAAAATAACTTAGGGAGAGTGCATTGTTTGATTTTCAATTGTCATGTCTCACATTTTTGCATAGCCATGCTGCTGCCTATTTAGATTTTTAACAATGTCCATTATTTATCATGACTGAATATCTATCTTAGATTGCATTAGAAAAATCTACAAGACATTTCCTCAGATACCTTTGCCACAAGACTTGGGAGAGGACGAAGATATGCAACAACTCAATGAAGCCCTTGGGGCTGCAAAAATACGTGTAGACTGCTGCCTGTCATTCTTAAAAGCTGCTATCAAGTGAGATATCTTGTCTTGTTTTTTTACTCTTTTGGAAATTGCAACGTGCTTTTATTTATAATACCTCCTATACACGTGCTTTTGTGGAATATTTTAAGATGGCATTTTGCCTCCTTTATCTCTTCTGTAGTTGTTAGATTGGACTGTAGAGTCCCCTTGTTGGTGGTATGAGGGTGTATGTAGTAAAAAGGCCTCTCTATCTGATTTCTTTAGTTTTCTTGGCACCAAAACCCATGATACCCTTTTTGAGTTCATGTATAGATCCCATTTAATGTGGGCCATCCGGGGTTGGTTTTATTTTTTGGGCTGGGGAAGCTGTTATCGTTGTGGAACAGGCGTTTATGAGGGTGTTTTGGAGCATTTGAGCTTCACATTTTTCTCATCCAGAGAGAGACAAAATAATGGGAGGATTTGACAGGGGGCAAATAATGTGTGGAGTAAATAAGTGTATGAGACAGAGAATATCATGAGAAAGGGCTGGGAAGGTGTGATGAATTAAAACAAAACCTATGAGAGGAAAAAGGTGCAAGTTTATGTGGGTCTCCACATCTTTAATTGTTTCCTGTGGCACTGCAATTAACTGCCTTGTTGATGTTGAGCTATTTTGTTTTCAGGTGGTCTGCAGAGTTTGGAGCTCATAGGAATGGCTCTCCAGAACTACATGTTATGCTAGCGGAATATGTTTATTCTGAATCTCCTGAGCTGGTAGGTCTGAGGTCAAAGTTTGCTATAAACTTTTGGTTGAAATGATTTGTTAGTAAATAATTGCTACTGGGGTCAGCTCTTGGTTGGATTATTTTTCTTTGGCTCGCTCAGAGAAGATGCTATTTCTTTTAGGTTCTTACAATCATTTTAGCAATGATATCGTGTTTCCAATTCATTTGATTCTGGATGGCTGTTTCCAGCTCTAACTTGCTTTGGCCGATCCAGTGGACTTTCTTTTTCTGGTTACCAAATTTTCATTATGCCTTTGAAGTTACCCTAATATTTTCTCACTATGCACTGTGTAAGTGGTGATATGGAATATGGAGGTCCATATTATGCCTGATGTGATTTTATATATCATTTCTATGTGATGTTGATGTGGTCACTGCTATATGCTACTTATGTACAGGACATGACTAGAGTATCATATCATTTTGTTAGAGGAAACAACCCGAAGAAGTTTGCATCTACTTTAGTCAATTTTATGGGCAAGGTTAGTCTTCTCTAATTCTATATAGATGAATATTATTCATGTGGATTGTATCTATAGTGTTCCATTAATGTCATTGTTATTGTATATTAATAACATGTGTTGATGAAGTTTTTTTTTTTGGCTAATGACTTGTGGTTATATTTAATATATAAGATTAATGAAGTATGTCTGATTTATAGCATCAATATGTACTCTGCTAACTTTTAATGTTTTATTTATCATTTACTATCTAGAAGTCATGATTGTTGTAATCTCACGCTGAACAGACCAGAAATAGCATATCTACTATCCAGTAATTTGATGCCATATTTCATGTCTTTTAAGTGTAGGTTTTATTTTTCCTTGGCTAGTATTTTGATGGGTTTTTCACCATGCAGTGTTATCCTGGTGAAGATGATTTGGCTATTGCACGAGCAATTTTAATGTAAACACTTCTAAAACATTAAAATATTTGCCTAACTTTTATTAATGCAAAAATGATTTGACATATCAATCATAACCCTGCAATTTCCGATCCTTTTGCCATTATGTAATTGTAGCCGTGTGGAATGCCAACTTACCAGGTAATTTTCCTCCTCTGTGATAGGTATTTAGCTATGGGTAATCTTAGAGATGCTAATTTTCTGATGGATGAGTTAAAGAAGCATGCACAATATAAGGAGCATGACCTTCATCGATCAGATTTGATCCAATTCGTCAATCATCTTCTGCCAACGTAAGTTGTATTTTTTCTTCCATACAGGGATACTGTGTAGAGTTTAATGCTCAAATTGACTATAAGATTCTTGTGTTACTTTTGAGACATCTTTATATGATGCTGCTAGTAAATGGATTTGTTGGAATTCTGTCCTTAAAGTGGAATAATAGCTACTCCATTTTAACCAGCTTCATTTGTGAGTTTTTCCGGGAAAGTAAGTCATTTTAGATGTCTTCTCTATCCATGTAAATAAGTTCCATAAAGTCTTTTCTGCGCAGGTTGCAAAGAGATGCTTTACCTCTTTTCAATATGCTGAGAACTAAGTACAAGTCAAGCATAGACAGGGAACCTGCATTCAACGAGGTGTGCAATTTTCTGGCTAATTAGAATTTTCGTTATTGGGTTCCACGTTGTTCAAGAATGGACCTCTTATCTAGCTATTTCTTTTCTGCACCATTCCTGCTGTTTGTGGCTTGTGATGACCTTTTCTTGATGTTTGTGGCTTGTGATGCTGTAACTTTCTTGATGTTTGTGGCTTGTGATGACCTTTTCTGCGTCTACAAATTCTAACATGATTATGGATTATGGATCAGCGACTAGATGAAATTGCAGAGTTGTTCTATGGTGTACAACGTAGGAATCCCTTGCAAGGGATGTTTGGAGATATTTTCAAGGTAAAATTCTTAACGCTGTTGCATCTAGTATTCTGCAACGCGTGTTTTGCTGAGTTCAAATATGTCACAGGCTTGATACTATCAACTGGGACAGAATTTGATCTCTTCAAATGTTACGTATATAATAACAGATACAATTGCTTTATATCTACCAAAAATGCAATTCTTTGTCCCATTTCAATGAGAATGTTCTCTGAATTTTTTTTACAGCAGTGTGTGTGAAATATGCAAAGATAATGTTGGTTCAAATGGAAAGTATAATGCTTCTAACAAGCAGAATTCTTACTTAGACTATTGACGTTAATTTTTTTCAGATGATGGGTTGACGACAACACAGACAATTTCAATGTGTCAGCAACTCAACTGGACTAGCAACTGGACCTCTGTTGTTTTCTTAGATGAAGTAATCATCTGTTTGATGCATTAGTAGCATAATTTGAATATTTGTAAAATCATTGTTTTTGCAATTGAAGATCGCTTGTAATTGACCACCTATTTTATCCTGGGTGAGCTAGTAGTAGACCACAGTGAATGAAATTTTTCCTGATTCTCATTCTTCTTTGGCTAACCTCTCCAAATATGAATGCTGGCATATGCATGTGAGAACTTGAGTCTGCACTTGCAAAATTTCCAAACGTGCCAATTGAACACTTTTTTTCATCATCTGTTCATTCTTAAAAAGCAACTTGAACGGGTTGAAATTGAAAAGGTTGGCTATGCATCATCGCCATTGTGTTGCTATGACCAGGTATCTTGTGGATTGGTGTGTACAGAAATTAGTGATAATGCATGAACCTTCAACTTTTTTGGTGTCCCGTTAATACATACATAGATGTCCACGCTCGTTGACTGGTAAATGGAATCGTATTTTTCCTGGGGATATTGAAAGTGCCTGCTGGTAGTAAAGATGAATTCCCGCAGACTCTTTCATAACCTGCCATGGATTGCATCAATCTATCACAGCTAGAGAAACCGTTCATCGCCTATTTTTCAGCTTAAAGTCCTGAGATGCATGGAATTTGAGAGCTTAGATAGAAATGCCTTCCTTGCCTTTTTTTTTCCAGAAATTTAGGAATGCATATTTATTGCAACAACAGAGACGTGTTTCCTGCTTAATTCCCTAAGTTCTTCCGCCCTATACATCAGTCATCTATTACAAAAACAATCCCATCTTGCTGCTTTAAGTTGTGTGTTGTGTGATCCACCACCTGCAAAGAAAGAACGATTAAAGTCACAAAACGTCCTTGATTCATATACTTTCGTATTTACAGAGTAAAATTCATAAATTGTTGACATGCCTAAATGCTAAAGGGGGACTCCTGGAAGGTGTTCTACAAGGTACACTAGGAATGGATTAAAGATAGTAAAACCAATCTCAGAAGTATAAAACACAAATTTTCCCTTCAGAAGATAATGGAATGAGTTGAAGGGAAGATTTTCAAATCCAAGCACTGAATGGATTACCATGCCCTAGTTTAACTAAAGTTTTAAGGAAGCAGATAAATAAGCTCAACTCTTACCTTTAACTCAAAGGATCTCAATGAGTCACATGTGTTTCAATTTGAGCACTGGCACACAACGATTTATGAGGCACGGGAGCCAAACAGAGGGAGAAAGAAAAAGGAGGGCAGAGTGGAGCTGAAGGAAGGGGCAAAGTCATATGTGAATGCAAGATAAGAAGAAACATGCAACTATGAAAATTTATGATCATTAGAATCGGCGTTGAGCTCTGTTAAAACAGATTCTGATTAGTGAAAATGACAGAAACCCTGTCGATATTGAATCATCGGAATCAATTGAGGTTTCTAACTTTCCTTTTTGACTCGTTCTATCCCAAGTAGCTAAACCAGATAAGTTGGCAATAGGCCATTTAGTTTTGATTCATTCTTTCAACAGCTAAACTCAAAACAACTCAACTTCGATTAGCAGACACACCGTGCATGCACAAACACAAACAATTCTCACAAAAACAATGAGAAGCAAACGAACATCCATAGAAGATGAGTGAAAAAAATACATAAAAAATTGCTTGAAAAGAGAAAGAGGCTCACATTGGTGTCGCTCAATTCCAAGTTGTAGAAGTCCATTGTCTCTGGCTTAAACAATGGCCCCGCATGCCAAGTTCCAATATTAAGCTTAATAAACTTGGACCCAGAGATTCTGAAAACCTGGACTTTATCAACAGCAGGAGGCACATAAAAATGACCGCATTTTGACTGCATAGCATCACTCCCTGCATTTTCTTTCGTTTCCACAATCGATGGCTTAGCCACTCCTAGATACCAGACCCCACCTCCAATTGACCCAAGGCATTGAGTCACTTTAGCATGGTGCGTTATCTTTGAAAACTTCAGTGACCTTTTTTCCAGCTTCATAATGTAAAACCTATTAACAAACAAAAGATGTGTTAACATCATTCACAACACAGCATCTATGGTGATACTGATATCACCTCTTTTAGCCAAGGTAATGCAGAGAGAGAAATTATTTCGTGGATGCATCCAGTGTTCTGCCTGTTATCGTACGGAAACTAACATTCTCCGACTGTGCGCGCAACTTGGCCCGAGAATACGCTGACCCCTTAAAACCGAAAGAAAAAAAGAAACCCCAAAATATTCGAACAAGATTAGTTACTGAAACATGTGTTTGATGTTACCTTGGAATTCCTTGGCTAAGGTTTAGCTGGGCATCTTTGGGATCAAACTCCTCACCATCAGGCGATGCCTCTATTACTTGACCATACTCTTTAAAGCTCTCTGGCGTTGCTTCAATTGGTTTCACCACCTTCATGTTCACTGGCTGTGGCTTTGATTTCCCAGAGATTTCCATTTCTCCTCTTCCTTGTCTACCCGAAAGCAAAATTGAGAATAAAATACAGTTTCTCTACCTTCTCTGGTGTCACTAGACTCGCTACTCGCCACCGCTACTTTAAGATAATAAAAAGAAGGAAAGGGGGTGGTTCGTGGGCGTTTCCTTGTGAATTTAAACGATGTCGTCCTTACTGATTTTGGAGTTTTTTTTTTAAAAAAGGCACAGTAACAAAAAGAATTTCTGAAAATAGCACATCTAAAATCTTATTTATAAAAATAGCACATCTAAAAAGAAATCCAAGGAATAAGAACCAAATAAAAAAATGAATACATGAAAAAATAAAATGGAAGGACTAAATTGAAAAGAAATAACACTTGTTCAATATGAGAAAGGACAAAAACAATTACAAGAAAAGAAGACAAAAAATTTCACTGGAAGGGTTGAATTGAAGAGAAAAATAACTCAAATAAAAAAAGATACTAGGGATCAAATTGAAAACAATAACACGAGATAAAATTGAATTGAAAGGTCAAATTAAAAAACATGATATATCAATATTTGGAATTGAGGGACTAGATTGTAAGGAAACATAACTCTTATTAAAAATTCAATGACATAAAAAAAAAACCATGAGAAAAGGAATCAGAGCACAAATGCTAGAAACATAGAGACATACTACCTAACCGTCGACGACATGCGCCGTATCAGCTGAGAGAAGATGCGACAGTGCATCTAACTGCAAGGCGGATGGATAGTTGTAATCAACAAGAGACTCCGCATGTGCTATCCAAAATACGTGAGTATCTCTAACGCGTTAAGATGTGTAATGCACACGCCAACAAGTTTTTGAAACTTACTATCATTTTATTATGATAAATTATAACAATGCCTTTGTCAAGACAAGAAAATAACAATAAAAAAGACATAAACAGCACTTAACTAAAAGCTTTAGTATAACTAACTTTAAAGGCATTTTAGTAATCTAATTGTAACCTAACTTTTTAAAACCTATAATACCCCTTACCAAAGGCTTATAATTTTTTTTTGTTATAAGTTCATTTTGATCCTTTAACTATTCACAAAAAAAAAAATACAATACCCTCCCAAGCAGGTGACTTGTTATCTGACTAAGAGTGTGTTTGGTATTGTGGTAGCGGTTGTGGTTTAAAAAAAGTTGTTTTATAAAAAGTACTTTTAGTTGAGGTTGGTTTGAAAAAATAGGTGTTTGGTTAAAACTGTGGTTGAAATTAAGGTCGAAGAAAAAGTAATTTTAATGTGT
>Ga0307517_10009813_pt1 | contig 13506 bp, 8 predicted proteins | sample 23_EM_MG_FD_194515 | JGI IMG/M metagenome (GOLD analysis project Ga0307517, IMG submission 194515) | Populus trichocarpa ectomycorrhiza microbial communities from riparian zone in the Pacific Northwest, United States - 23_EM | ecosystem: Host-associated > Plants > Roots > Unclassified | place...
AATAAAAAACTGTTCATAGTGTAATGAATTAAAATTCACTAATACTGTTCATTTTAATAAATAATACAAATAGAGATATGCTTATCCGTGCAAGAAGCAGCTCCTACTTTTTCTTTTTTTTTATATGCGTTTCAAACATAAAAATTTGTCGGATCCATGAACAGTAATTATTTTTTTTTAAGTTACCAACCATGGTTGTGTCTGCGTTTTAAGCAAGCACTGTTATTTCCACGCGAATCACGTAATTGGTTTTCAAATGCCAGGGTCTTTTTTGTCCTTTTCTTAAAAAACACGTGTTTTTTTTTCTTTTTTGGACAGATGAATACGTTGAAGCATACATGGTCACGTCATTGTATTGGAAAAAACTTCACCAATGCAATTCAATCATGTAAGATGACAGCTAATTTTAAGAAAATCAGTGGTTAGTTTTTTTTTAAATATTGTTCTTAAACATTAAAGAAATAAAAGAATTCAACTGTATTTTTTAATAAAATTAAAGAAATAAATAAATCTCAATGACTAAAATGTTTTGCAAATCTATGTGAAAAAAAATTATTCTTATAGAAAAAATAGTTTTTTTATATAATTTAACCAGTCATTTAAAAAAAGCTATTAGAGATTAAAAATGAGAAAATAAAAATATTTAAATAAATGAAAAAATAAAAGTACGTGGCCATGATTTTTTCAAGATTATGATCGGAATCATACATATCAAACACGTGTCTAAGATCCTGTATTCGTGGAACAAAAATCATAATTTCTCATCTTAAGCGATAAAACGGTGATTTAATATTAAAAAAAGGTTTTTTTTAGCACTTTAGAATATTACCCGTTGTTTTGAGCTGAAAAAACAAATCAAAATAGGTTTTTAAACCATGATAGCAGGCGATGCTCCACATATTATTTTTTTTAATCAGGCAACCTTCCATCTGAGCTTTTTATTTTTTTATGTTTTTTTTCATTTAATTTTTTCTACCTTTATTTCTTTTCACTACTGTTTTTTTTTCTCCAATTTAATCATTCAACCTTTTATTGTTTTGAATTAACCTACATAATTTATTTTATTTTAATATTTAGAGATTTATCATGATTTCAAATAAATAATTTGATATTTAAACGATACTTAAATTTATAAATATCTATTTTTTTGGTGTAATTAAATAACAAATGGTTTTAACAGAAAAACAAAGTTTGAGTACATTACCTGACTCGTGTGTTATATAATTAAATAAAAATTAGTCTAAAAAAATACAATGAAGTTCATGAACCAGATCTCAGTTTTGATGGGTCAAACCACAAAACTCGTATCGATCTAATATATTGTTTTCTTGGCATTACAAAAAAATATCACATTAGAAATTTAGATTTTTTTAATAAATTACTTTTTGGTTGCTGGTGGAAATTTTGTTTAACTTTTTTATGAGTTAGACCATAACAATTCAAAATTCAATATATAATCATTTCAATATATTAAGCACAAAAAACTTTTTACTACTGTGAATATTATTTTTTAAAAAAATTTAAAAATTCAGACACAAAATCCTAACAGATATATAACAGAGCACCTATCTATTAAAGCAACCAAACAACCAAAATCTCCAGTTTAGTTAACCATTACTCTGCCTAGTGCAAATTAGGCATGGTGGTCCTAGCTTCCACAACATTAACACAAATAAAAAGGTGAAATCAATTAAATAAAATTGATATTTACTGTCTTTAATTACAGTAATCACTCTTTTATTAATTCCTGAAATTATAATGGCCCAGTAATTTACTATAAAAGAAGTTTGGCACCTAAACCCTAGGAGTTTAATGAACTCGGGTCCAAAATGACCAAAACAGACAAATTCTAAGAATATTCTAATCGGGGTCCCGTCCACACCCGCACCACAACTGAGTTTACTCCCGAGACAGTTGAGTTTACCCAAGCTACTTGCTCAAAAGTATAACATAAAAAAGTGAAAATGGGAACTACTTGCTTTGCATTTCTTCTCTTTAGCCACCATTTAGGACCATTGATAGAAGTAAAGATTTCCTGGACACGATGATGATGCGTTCTCTATAAGCCATTTCCTTCCCCTTAGCCCACAGCCCTTACTCAAAAAACCCTAGATCTTACTCTCCAGAACACCTTTTCTCTTATTATCACTCCACTATCTTTCAACACCTTTATTTTTATCTACTTTCTTACTTACATATATAAATATATTTTTGTCAGATCTGAGCATTCCTTTTTAGCTAGAAATTCCTCTCCTGAAACTAACGACCTTGCTTAGCTTGTCTAATTCTGATATTTAGTGCTATTAATTATTGAATTTTGTAATATTTAGTGCTTAATTTCCACTTGATCTGCTTAAAATGGTATCAGATTATGAAATTCACGAGTATTAAGATTAATTAATTAATTAACTAATTAATTAACTATAGTTGATTTAGATCTAGGATTTATTAGTGCCATGTTTTATATGTGATACTTTTAGGACTTTTTTAGTGATCAGATTATCAAAATGGCAATGCCACCAGGAAATGTGGTCATACCGGACAAAGTTCAGTTTCCTGCTGGTGCTGCCGGTGGCGGAGGTGGTGGAAATGAGATCCACCAGCACCAACTCCAAAGGCACCAGTGGTTCCCTGTCGACGAGCGCGACGGGTTTATCTCGTGGCTGAGGGGGGAATTCGCTGCTGCCAATGCGATTATTGATTCTCTCTGCCACCACCTGCGTGCCGTCGGGGAAGCTGGTGAGTATGATTTAGTTGTAGGGTGTATACAGCAGAGGAGGAGTAATTGGAATCATGTGCTGCATATGCAGCAGTACTTTTCGGTGGGGGAGGTTATTGTTGCATTGCAACAAGTTGTATTGAGGAGACAGCAGCAGCAGCAGCAGCAGCAGCAGCAGCAGAATCATCATCATCAGCAGAGGTTTTATTACGATCACGGTAAAGTTGGGGGAAGGGATTTTAAGAGATCTTCGAGTGCCGGGTTTAATAGAGGACATAGGGGGGGTGGTGGTGGTGGTGATGCAGTGAAAGAAGGGGTTAATTCTAGTGTAGAGAATCATAGTTTTAATGGAAATTCTTCGGAGAATATTAGGAGTGAGAAATTTGAGGAGGTAAAATCCGGTGGTGATGGTGGGAAATCTGACGATAAGAAAGGTGATATTTGAGTTTTAATTTTGACTATGGATTGCTGAATGCTTGTTCCTTGATTATTTGTCATGGTGGTAATTAGTGTATTTTAACTTAATTGTAATTGCTTTTTAACAAGATTTGTCGTCTTTATCAATGCATGGTTTGCTATATGTGAATTTTTTGTCACCATAGAATTTTTTTTTTAATTCGTGAGCTGGGATTTGTCAATCCCGAAGCTGATTAGGAAAAGTGTTGTTCTTGAAAAAAAGACTTGTATTCTCAAAAAAATATTTATGATCTTCGAATTTGTAGAGTATGGGTTGGCAAGCTGGACAATTAATGATTATAGCATATTGTCGTGGCAACGTTCTTTAAGTGTGGTCTTCAATGTGTTTTCTTCTACGGTTGTTTTTTGGGAGATGAGAAATTGGTGCCAAGTATCCATTCCTTGTTTTATGTATGGCTTGGAAGTTGTGCAAGTAAAAAATGCTGTTGGTATACAATCTTGACTGCTAAATATTTACATCTATCAAGTCAGATTTGGACAAGTTATGTCTCTCCTACATCTTTTTGTAGATGTGCCATGTAATAATTTGATGGATGCTTATTGTTGTGATTACTTTCCGAATGTTGTTTGTTTTGCACAACATGTGTAGGAAAAATGGAAAATCTTCTCTTCTGTAATTTGTTTTTAGCCTAAAATTGTTGATGCTTTTATTTCTGATATGTAAGCTTGGAGTTTCTTTTTGTATTTTGCTTCTACCAATATTTTCTATCCTCTTTCGCCTAAAATCTACTGTGACATAGAAAGTTTTGGATTGTTAGTTGTTCTGTTTGACTCTCCTTATGCTACATACTCCTACATTATGAACACCACATTGAATGCAGAAGTTTAAGAATACAAATATGTGCTCTTATTTGAAACAATGCCTTGTCCTAGAAACTACTCTGGGGAAACAATGATGTTCATTTAATTTCTTTGTCATGTCAGCAGATGCTACTGCAAAATCACATACAGATAACCACAAGAATAGTTCGGGGAATGCACAAGGAACCTTTTCTGGAAATTCAGAAGCTGTGGCTGTTGATGATCGGTCTAGCCCCGAAGGTCACTTTCTTGCGCTCTCTTGGGGTTGGCAATGAGGAACATATTTTCAGTGTAGAGTCATTTGCAACTTTTTAAAGGAGCCTACTTAACATGCTATCTTGGAATACATGTCTTTTAATTGAAATTAATCATGCTATCTTGGAATTCATATCTTCTAATTGAAATTAATTTGCTGCACATGCTATCTTGGAATTCATATCTTCTAATTGAAATTAATTTGTTGTGAACCTGTTGCCTCGTGCCAAGTTTCATCTTGTTATCTTGGCATGTTAATTCTGTTATTGAAAGATCTTGTTATTCTAACCAGAGAGTGATTCACATCCTAGCAACAATCAGAATGAGAAGCAGAATCTTGCTATCACTCCAAAAACATTTGTTGCTGAGGAGAAGATAGATGGACAGATGGTAACACCTTTACAAGCATCATTGCTATTGATATTCTCACCAAATTCACAGTTTGTTTTAGATAGCCATTTCAGTTTGTTTCTCCTACTTCTAATTTGTCTATCTTTTCTCTAGGTTAATGTGGTTGATGGACTGAAATTGTATGAAAACTTGCTTGATGGCTTGGAAGTTTCGAAGCTTGTTTCTTTGGTTAATGAGTTAAGAGCTACTGGGAGAAGAGGACAGTGTCAAGGTAAGTCATCAATGGAGCCTTATTCTTAAGAGAAGCTAGTAATATACCGTTTCTTTTCACACTGCTGCTGCTTTCATGAAATGATTTTGTTTATTAATCTGGCTATTCCAGAATATGGAATCTACCTTAGAGATTCACATTTTATCAACAATATACAAAAACTATAGTTTCTGTAAATACTTATTGCAGTGTCCACAATTGATTAATTGTTTTATTTTGAAGATACTTAATTGTACTCTTTTAGGGGTTGACCAGCATTATTTTTTACTTGGGCCTGAGTTTGAGATTGGTCTAGCTTAGGTTATTATGGGGTAAGAGCCTCCTTGCTTGATGGCCCATTCTTAGATGTGCCTCTTCTAGTTGATAGCCTATACAGTGTTATATTTGAGGTATGCATACCGTCATGAAAATGCTTTCATATAATTTAACAGAATCTCAAAAAACATTTATCAGAGTGAAAGTGTGTTAAAAGGATATATTGATTTTCGTAATCAGTACCCTTAAGGATTGGTGTGCTTGTCGACATCGGAATTTTGGGTTAGGTCAGGCTTTATTATCAGTATGTGTTATTGCTAGCTCAGCTAAAAAGTCCTGCCCAGCGGATACCTTTCCAGCTGGCAGCCCCTTTTTTAAGACTGCATAAATAATTTAATATCCTTCTTAAATCCAAGAACTATGTATATGAAACTAACAGTTGTAATGAAGAGGGTTAAAATATATTGGATGTTATGTATGCTTCAGTTATATTTGTGATGAAATTACCAAATCCTATACCTTTTTTGTGAAAGAGAGATGACTTGGGTCCATTTGGGAAAAAAATGGAGAGGGTGCTGAGCTCACACTACTATGAACCAGATAGCATTACTTATATATACGTGTATGTAAATATATGTATGTGTAAACCTGGTTGCTTTTTGCTACCCCATATCCTAGATGGCCCATTCTTAGATATGCCTCTTCTAGTTGATAGCATGTACAGTGTTATGTTTGAGGTATGCATACCTTTCATGAAAATGCTTTCATATAATTTAACAGAATCTCAAAAAACATTTATCATAGTGAAAGCATGTTAAAAGGATATATTAATTTGCTTAATCAGTACCCTTGAGGATTGGTGTGCTTTGTTGACATCAGAATTTTGGGTGAGGTCAGGCTTTATTATCAGTATGTGTTATCCTATTACCATATCTAATTTACTCCCAACAACATGACATTGTCGCATTCTGGATTCTCTAATGTTATTTTAGTGTTCTAGTCAGTTGGCAATGTTTCAAGTGATGGTTTTGGCAATTTTGCAGTATGCATGTTGGACATAGTATTTTTTTTTCTAGTTTTGGTAATAGGATCTTGTTCGTTTCTGAATTAGAGCAAAAATAATTGTGAATAGAGTGCTTAAATGCTCATGTTTGGAAGCCAAGCTACTCAATTTTCAGATGCAAGGTGTCTGATTAATCTCACTGCTAGATAAATACTCGCTCTTGTAACATAGACAACCTTTGTAGCCTTATGAAGCAATAAAAACTCTTTGGAATTGATATTTTTCTGTATAAACTTGCTAAGAATCGTCTATGAAGCTAATAATCTTAAGCTTCCTCTCCTAGTTTCCTTGGCCTGTTTCAGGATTCCCTCTATCTATTTTGCTGCTTAATTATCCCCATCTACTGCCTAGACATGAAATGGAGGATCCATATTTTATTTCCTTTTGTTTTGTTCTAAAGCATAAGTTTCTATTGCCATCTGTACTCGTGTTATGAAATTTTCTGTGAAAAAAAAAACCTAATTACAGTAGCATCCATATTATGGCAGTATTTCCTGCTTTGGTGGAGGTCTTCCTGTCTGTCACATGCATGCTGAAAGTAATTGCTTTTAGTGAAAATGTTGATCATGTGTAAGTTCTTTGTTCAAAAGCAGGTCAGACATATATCCTCTCCAAAAGGCCCATGAAGGGACATGGAAGGGAGATGATACAATTGGGTCTTCCCATTGCAGATGCACCCGCAGAAGATGAAAATGCAACTGGGACCTCCAAAGGCATGTCATATCTTATGTAGAAATTTTTGCATGTGTGCGTGTGTGGTTAAGATGCATGCAGATTCTTTTTTCTTTGTAATGCTAAAGAAACACTAGTTCTTATACCCTTTAATGGATTTTGTTATGAATAAATTTTGCAGAGCGGAGAGTAGAATCCATTCCTGCATTGCTGCAAGATGTAATCGAACATTTTGTTGCCATGCAAGTTATGACCATGAAGCCAGACTCTTGCATAATTGATATCTATAATGAGGTCACTACTTGTGGTATTATGTGTAATGATTTCAAATAACATTGATTATTTAAGCAAGCCTAATTTTTTGTGGAAATTTCTGCAGGGTGATCACTCCCAGCCTCACATGTGGCCTCCATGGTTTGGAAAGCCTGTTTCAGTTCTTTTCTTGACAGAATGTGAGCTGACATTTGGGAAAGTAATTGATACCCTGCATCATGGGGATTATAAAGGGTCTCTCAAGCTTTCTGTTGCACCTGGGTAATCATTATTAACTCTTCATAGTTTTGTGTCGTCGATAGTTCATCAAGATTATTATTTGTTTTTATGATTAGCTTTCAGGTAACTAGCATTGAAATTAGGTTCTGAATTGATATGGTTTGTATCCACTGTGATAAGTGTGAAGTTCTATTTTCATGAAAACTGTTCTTTTAATTAATTTCCTTTGTGATTCTCTGTGCTGAAATCCAACAAAAAACTATACTTTTCATGGCATGTCTGGATTTTCTCTCTACGTGTTACTTCCACATGGCTGTAACTTCTCTTGCACCATGTCTAGAAACATGACATTATCTCAAACAGCTAAATTGCCTTCAAACAGCTCAACTTACTTTCTAACTGTAGGATAGAAGGGGTTAAACATGAGTAAGGTTCAATACACACCTGCCTCCATGCATTCAGTTTTTCCCTAGAGCCATGGTGAAACAGTTATATGATGAGATGTGATTAGCAATACATTTCCTTCCCTTGAATATAAATTCTTCACGTTTACTTTCATGATAATGAACTGCAATTTTGGTCTTACATTCCTGAAGTAATGTTTCTTACTACAAAAACAGATCCTTACTTGTGATGCAAGGGAAGTCATCAGATTTGGCCAAGCATGCAATCCCCATGATTAAAAAGCAACGGATGCTTGTTACCTTCACCAAGTCTCAACCAAAGAAACTAACATCTAATGATGGCCCGCGGCTTCCTTCACACGCCGTAGCCCCATCTTCCCATTGGGGTCCACCGCCAAGCAGATCCCCGAATCATCTTCGTCATCCTGTGCCCAAGCATTACGCAGCAATTCCAACAACTGGTGTACTGTTAGTGCCGCCTATTCGGCCTCAAATTCCACCTCCAAATGGTGTACAGCCACTCTTCATGACCACCCCAGTTGCAGCACCAATGCCATTCCCTGCACCAGTTCCCATCCCACCAGTTTCAACTGGATGGCCTACATCCTCTCCAAGGCATCCTTCGGCTCGCCTACCTGTCCCCATCCCCGGCACAGGTGTTTTCCTCCCTCCTCCAGGTTCCGGCAATGCATCATCTGCACTGCAGTTGTCGGCGACTGCTACTGAGACGAATTTTCCTACAGAGACAGAAAAGGAAAAGGAAAATGGACCAGGAAAGTCCAATCATGATACAAGTGCTTCTCCAAAAGAGAAATCTGCTGAAAAGACTCAAAGACAAGACTCCAATGGAGATGTGGATGGAATAGCTGTGAAAAAGGAAGAACAGCAAAGTGTTAGCCATACAGTAGCTGGCCAGTCAGCTGGAGCAGTGTAGAGAGGGGGGGCGAGTATTTTGTCAAATGCTAGAGGGGTAGGCTCGGCTTGAAATGAGTTCAAAGCAAATGTAAAAAGAGCGCGGCAAAACATCTGAGACTTTGACATTTCATACTACTCGCGGTGACAAAGGGGGTGAGGAACAACCCTGTTCTCTTGGCAATCCCTTCTGTTCCCTGTTTCTTTTTTTGCTGTCTTACTATATGAACTCAATACACTAGGCAGAAACCTCATCTTAATTTAACACCAACAGATCTTCTTCAGAAAACTTGTTGAGCTAGTTCTGACGGGCATCCTCTTTCTAGGAAGGAACTTATCGTTTTTGTGCCAGAGAGGTGGTTTGACATGGATGATTAGTGATATCTGGTAACTCATGATTGGAATTTAGCGGAATCTGGGGAGGGCCAAACTAGAATGATAAAAAAAAACTCGGAAGATAATCACAGAAATAAAATTGCCTGCTCATAGATAGATTTTCATGACCCCCCAACAACATGTGATCCATCGTGTAATTGAATGGTTAGTGCATGTTTTATTAACCTTGAATTACGTGTTCACGAATCTTTTAAGGTTTATCTCACAATGTTTTGAGCGGCAACACGAATTTGTGAGGATATACTTCAAGTCAGTTGCGCTTACCATATGTTAGAATCCCCTCTTCGCTGTCTCCGTGGACCATTAGCGGTTAGCCGAGTTCATGAATAATGTTCTGTAAGCAATCGTGCCTGTTTTTAATTACACAACTGTCTGGAGTTTATCCGACCTGTGCCTAAATAGTGTGGTCTATGGACCCCACCTCCTTATTATTAAGAAGAAAATTTAAAACTAGGGGACTGATTTGTAAAAGCCTATATAGATTGCGTGGTGATATGTAGTTACCCGAATGCAAGTAATAAAAGAGGACGAAAGAGAGAATGACGAAAACTGTCCGGAAGGAAGGCTTTGCTGCGGGCTAAAGGGCATCTCCAAAGTTAGAAAAGTTAAATCGTTAATATAGTATTTTAAATAATGTAATTTTGTTTTTTTTATTTAATAAAAAATAACATTCTAATAAGTTATTTTGTATTTTATATTAAATAGGGAAAGAAAAAGGCAAAGTTTAAATAGAAAAACAGGATGCCTTTCCTTTAAAAACACACGGTGAGTCTTCATTTTAATAAAAAGGGTTTTAGCATACGGCTATTTCATTCTAACAGTTAATTTTTTTTCCTGTACATCCCATTGAAGATGCTTCCAAGCAGGGAGATGGGAGCAGGGAGCCTGGAGCCGCCGCGTCTCATCCTTCACAATTTCCTCACCAGCGAAGAATGCAAGGTGGGTCACTGCTAATGCTTCCCACCCTCTAACGAATGCTATTGATTCATGAATTGGGTCTTCTTTTTTTTTTTTTTTTTAGGAATTGGAATTCATACACAAAAGCAACAGCACTGTTGGGTACAGGCCCAACGTGTTCTCCACCACTCTTTCCCATCTCATAGCCACCAATTCTGCTCCCTTTCTCATCCCTTTTGTTCCCATCCGAGAGAGGCTGAAAGAAAAGGTTGAACACTTTTTTGGCTGCGAGTATGAGCTCTGCATCGAATTCACTGGCTTAATTAGGTTAGTTTTTATTTCATTTTTTTTATTTCAGTTATATTGGACACTAGTGTTATTTTTCCTTCTTTTAGTTTTTAATCCTCCACGTTTATATATATATATATATATTGGAAATCAAATCAGCTGGTGTAGAGGAGCTAGCATTGGATGGCACAGTGATGATAACAGGCCCTATCTCAAGCAACGGCACTTTACGGTATCTTATTTATTTCTATGTAATCTTTGCATTTTATGTGTTAAGTTAGCTGTGCTGACAATTCCTTTTTTCATGCTTTTGTTATATTTGTAAATTTTTTTATTGAAAAGGCAGTGTGTTATTTGAATAGCTATGGGAAGGATTTCAAAGGCGGACTTTTTCACTTCCAGGATGGGGAACCAGCTACTCTTGTTCCCATGGCCGGAGTAAGGGCTATTGTTGTGATGATGATCAATTGTTTTGTTTCTTGTCATTTTTGTTTCACTCATTTTTTTTTGTTTTTATCAGGATGTTGCCATATATACAGCTGACAGTTGCAATATTCATGCTGTCGATGAGGTAAATCATTTTTTCTGTGATTCATGAGACGTTGATGATTATTCCATTTTGTTTCATCATCCTGGAGTTTATGCCCTTGGACAAATTTACTGCATTTTAAATTTGTTTCTGGAAGGAGTATTATTTTTATCAACAAAAATACTTTTTTAGCTTTTACTTGCTTCACTGGCTCTACAAGTTCTGTATCATTTTTCATTTTCTATTTCACTATTTTTTTTTAATGTTACTATGGTATTTGCAACTTAATCACCTTTAGTGTAGCTTTATCGTTCCGATTGATTTTGATCAGTGGTAGTTTCAGCATTCTGGATGCATGTAATGAAGTGATATTACATGCATGTTGTGGCTTATGCATGTGGGTTCTCTTTTCATTTTGGTTTTAGAATCAAGTGTTAGGCGGGTATTGCTATAGGGTTGCCAAAAAGAGAACCAAAAAAAATTACAAAAAGTATCGATTGCTATTCACAGAAAGTGCAAATGAAAAATTATTGGTGATGTTGGTTCGAGACATAACTTATGAAGTAATGAAAAAAAAGAGAGCGTAATATACTATGCTTTATGCATCTGGTCAACTGGTTATGAAATTCTGTTAGCTGCAACAAAAAGAAACTGAGTTACTAGCTTGGGAATTTATTCTGATGACCAAGTTGGACTAAATGTACTCGATGATGAAGTGGACTTACAGTGCCAGGACACTTTGTATTTCGTTAGTTTGTGCTAGGACTTGCTTTAATTGTTTCCTAAAACAATATGCATTTATTCTTTACAAATCTGTAATCTTTTCTTCTCCTACCAATTTATGCCAAGTAAAGACCAAGCTATTTTCCTGTTTTCTGATTTTCATTGTTTTCTACTCTAATTTATCGGTTTCCTTTCACAGATAATTGAAGGAGAGAGACTTACGCTTACACTGTGGTTTAGCCGTGATAGTGCCCATGATGAGGATGCAAAACTCATTTCCCTTCTATCAAAAAACATGCCTGAATTGAAGCTACCTATGCTGGCATCCAGCAATATGTACTGGTTTTCTCTGGATCCAGCATCCCACCAACAGTTAGGATTTGATATATGCTTGGCAAGAATGCATGTGCTTGGGTTTGATATTTGTTCTTGTCAAGCAGAAGGCTTGTTTTCAGATTCCACAGAACTACTAATGGAGCCACTGCAGTTAGTAAGGGGAAATGAGTTGTTTAAGCAGGAGTTTGTCAACATTTTGCATGCACTTCAGGTATTTTCACTGCTTCAGATGCTTAATAATCTCGATCAATATTCAGTGAGTTCACAAATTTTATCACTTGTTCGCTTCGCTTTGACACCATAGCTTGCTTCATATGAGTTTGGCCTAATTATCTTGCTGCAATCAATTTGCTTTACATGCAATACTCAACACAGCATGAAATAGGGCTTCGGCCATTTTGTTCCTGTCCTTATCTAGAATCAGGGTAGAATCAGGGCATCTGGCTCGATGACTTTTACCTTCAGGGAAAATATAAGTACTTCTAGAATTAGGCAACCCATAAAGAATTAGGTGTTGATATCACGAGGAAAATTGTTAATGTAGCAAGTCTAAAGGTCACATGCATCTTGGACAGTCTGATATGCCTGCTACTCCACCTCTGTCCATGGAGCCAAAATGCCTAATCTGATATGTCAAAATATTTGTGACAGAATTTGTTTAGCTTGTTGACGCAGGAGTGTCTTTTTCTGTGGCATGATACAAGGCCTCTAGAGTGCATTGCCATCTTGAAATCTTCTCTGTAAAACTTGCCATTGAAATTCCTCTGAAGAATGTGCTTACATTATGGCTGATGTTGATAATTTCATGCAGCACTACCTAACATCTTACCAATTCCCATCTGCAACACTGCTTTTCTAGAGTGCTCTTGACTGACCAAAAGTTTAACCCTACTTGTTTAGGAAAAGAGATTTTCATAAATCTCATCAATCACCTGATTTAATTAGTAACTCTTATTAGGCGGTACAATTTCACCATTGGAAAGCTTCAGACCTGCCAGATGCTCAATCTGAAGTAGAACCTGGGGATGTGGTACGATTATCAAAATCACAGCAGGAAGTGGTTAGAAGCCTCAAATCTCAGTTCTTAAGGGATCATCAAGTGGTTGAAATGATATTCAGTTGCGCCACTTGCAGCAGGAATCAGCAAAACTTTGACTGGGAAAGATTTTCAGCTGCAATTGCTGGCTTGGAAGACTATACCTGTAAATTACATAAAGAATTACTAATGAGCTTACCATACTGGAGAACTCACGGAATTATATCCGAATGTTCTTAGAGTCTTTAACGGGTTCTAGCATTTTCATGTTAGCTATGCTACATTATTTTGTTTTTATTCTATCTACAGCAACTTTAATCTTCCGCCCCCGCAGAGCTTTTGCTCTCCATTCTAAACAATTTTAGTATCTTCGAATTAGATGCAACGCCTGGGGAATCACATGCCAATGTGCTTCTGAACCCAAAAATCAATAGCTAACGATAGGGCTGGCTGAGCTGGGCCATTTGGATAATGATGATTTTTGTATCAATTACTAGTTACCGTATTATGTGGAGATGCAGTTGCAACCTCGGCCCTTGCACTCCATTCTTGTCAGGTAATGCTCCATCCACACCAAGTCCATCTTTTTTCTACTTGTACGTAATGGATCCCAAGTCGATCCTGGCATT
>Ga0307517_10009814_pt1 | contig 13504 bp, 13 predicted proteins | sample 23_EM_MG_FD_194515 | JGI IMG/M metagenome (GOLD analysis project Ga0307517, IMG submission 194515) | Populus trichocarpa ectomycorrhiza microbial communities from riparian zone in the Pacific Northwest, United States - 23_EM | ecosystem: Host-associated > Plants > Roots > Unclassified | place...
CGCCACGGTCAGCAAAAGTTTTTCATCGCATTACTTCAAACGCCAACTATCGGTATGCGGTAATTATTCTTAATACCAGTAATGGCACCTACCGCACGTGCATTGCACTTAAAAACGTAAACGGCAAATTTGAGCTGAATGAATTGCGGATAGAAGCTGAAAAAACAAAATAATCATCAATTGTTTATACTTTTGGGCCATAAAAACTCAAGAGTTTGGATAAACAATTTATACACTCCTTCATTACCAATGCCTTATCCGAAGATGTAGGCGATGGCGATCATACTTCTCTGGCAACTATTCCTGCCGGTACACTTGGAAAAGCAAAATTACTAGTCAAAGATAACGGCATACTGGCTGGCGTTGAACTGGCTGTTGAAATATTTAAACAGGTTGACCCCAGTCTGAAAGTGAATGTCCTTTTACAAGATGGCGCAACAATCAAACCAAAAGATATAGTGCTCGAAGTAGAAGGTGATGCGCAAAGCATATTGAAAGCCGAGCGTTTGGTGCTGAACTGCATGCAGCGCATGTCGGGTATTGCGACCAAAACGCATGAGATAGTTGAACTCCTTAAAGGAACTAACACTAAAGTACTGGATACCCGCAAAACCACTCCGTGCATGCGTTACCTTGAAAAATGGGCCGTAAAAATAGGCGGGGGTTTTAATCACCGCTTTGGTTTGTTTGATATGATCTTGATTAAGGATAATCATGTAGATTATTCAGGTGGCATCATGAATGCGATACAAAACACAAAGAACTATCTGCAGAAAGCAAATAAGAAATTGGCTATCGAAATAGAAGTGCGTAACCTGGATGAATTGCAGCAGGTTTTAGAAACAGGTGGAGTTGACCGTATCCTGCTGGATAATTTTAATTTCGATGATCTTCGCAAGGCAGTAAGTATCATTGATGGCAAATTCGATACAGAAGCATCCGGCGGTATTACTATTGATAATATCAGGCAATATGCCGAATGCGGCGTGGATTATATTTCGGTTGGGGCACTAACGCATTCTGTGAAGAGCCTGGATTTGAGCTTGAAAGCATTTTAGTTAATGATCAGTTGATGGGGAATTTTAATAGTTATTAATAGCTAAAGTAGTTAGTACAGTATCATTTTATTAATATTGTGCAAAAATGATAAACGTTTACACGATTTGGGCGCTCGTTTTAGCTTACCTGTTAGGGTCAATCCCTACAGCTGTGTGGATCGGAAGGGCGTTTTATAATATAGATGTACGCGAATACGGCAGCGGTAATGCCGGTGCTACCAATACCTTCAGGGTATTGGGTAAAAAGGCCGGGATCCCGGTAATGCTTATCGATATACTAAAAGGATTTACAGCTACCAAATTGGTGGTGTTTATAGGTATATCCACTACCGGCGGACCTCATTCTGTATCTTATATCAACCTTGAACTGGCTTTGGGCATTGTCGCTGTTATGGGCCACCTGTTCCCCATATTCGCAGGTTTCCGTGGCGGCAAGGGTATCGCAACGTTGTTCGGGATGATATTGGCTGTTCATTTGCAGGCCGCCCTGCTGTGTGTGATCGTATTTATCATTGTGTTGCTTATCACCCGTTATGTATCGCTTAGTTCTATTATAGGTGGCTTTACTTATCTGATTGGGGTTACATTTGTATACCCGCTCTACATCCGCTCAGTAATTATTTACGGGATGTGTATCTGTGCATTGATATTGGTTACACATCAAAAAAATATTGAGCGCCTGCTTAAAGGAAAAGAATCTAAAGTAAATTTGTTTAAGAAAAAGGAGGCCTGATATGAAAATCATAAAAAACCTTTTCCCTATAGTATTTTTAGCTATAGTGATTTCGTGTGCCACCGTTCCGCTAACAGGCCGTAAACAAATAAGCCTGGTTGGCGACTCGGAGATAAATACTACTGCAGCCCAAAGCTACAAGCAGCTTTTGTCTGATCCGGCTACAAAAGTGATTTCAGGTACAAATGATGCACAAAGCGTAAAGCGCGTAGGCACCAGGTTATCTGCTGCAATTGAAAACTATCTCAAAACAAATGGTTACGGCGATCAGTATAGCTTTAACTGGGAATTTAACCTGATCCAGAGCAAAGAGGTAAATGCATGGTGTATGCCCGGGGGTAAGGTTGCCGTTTATAGCGGCATTTTACCGATTACAATGGACGATGCAGGTTTAGCCACTGTGATGGGACATGAGATTGGTCACGCCATAGCCCGGCATTCTGCAGAGAGGATATCACAACAAAAGGCAGCTCAGGCCGGAGGAGTTCTGGTAGGGGCAGCGACAACAGACAAATCAGGAACAACACAATCCATCATTAACGGGTTGTATGGCGTAGGGGGACAATTAGTATTACTCAAATATTCCAGGAACCAGGAGTCGGAAGCAGACCGTTTGGGTTTAACTTTTATGGCAATGGCTGGTTATGACCCTAATAGCGCTGTTTTATTCTGGCAACGTATGGCTGCTCAAAATAAGGGAGGAGCTCCGCCGGAATTTCTGAGCACACACCCCGCTGATGCAACGCGTATTCAGGACATAAAAAACAGGATACCTGAAGCGATGAAGTATTATCGCCATCAATAACAAGCTTACCATTTATGGCCAAATCTCAGTTTTTATCTGCGCAGTGGAACAATTTACTGATGCTGAACTATGAGGTTGATCCGGATATCCTGAAACCTTATTTACCGCCCTTTACTGAACTTGATCTATGGCAGGGGAAAGCGTTGGTCAGCATGGTTGGTTTCCTATTCAGAGAAACCAGGGTGAAGGGAATCAAATGGCCGTTTCATATCAATTTTGAAGAAGTGAACCTGCGGTTTTACGTCAGGTATTTTGATGGAACTGAATGGAAGCGGGGGGCGGTATTCGTGAGCGAAATAGTACCTAAGCCCATAATTTCGGCGATAGCCAATAATCTTTATAAGGAGCATTACAGCGCGATGCCGATGCGGCATAGTATCAACAAGATAACTGAAGATAGCACTCTATATTTATACGAGTGGAAGCTCGATGGTCGGTGGAACAGGCTCGGCGGAACGGTAAATAATCAACTGACAGCGATGGAGGCAGGTAGCCAACAGGAATTTATTCTTGAGCATTACTGGGGTTATAATAAAGCAGGTGATAAATTAACGATAGAATACCAGGTAGAACATATCAGCTGGAATGCGGGATTGGTCACCGATACCATATTTGATGCAGATATTTCAAAACTGTATGGTAAAGCTTTTGAACCTTATTTAAGTGCACAACCTTACTCAGCTTTTTTTGCTGATGGCTCAGAGATAATTGTCAGGGCTGGCCGGAATATCCGTTTTGCCCCAGAACTTCCAGTATCGCCTGTGCTTTGAGCAGGCACTCTTCATATTCATTTCCGGGGTCAGCATGATAAGTAATAGCGCTGCCCACCTGGAAGGATAGGTATTTGTTTGCCGCGTTATATAACAGCGTACGGATCACAACATTAAAATCAAAATCAGCATCCGGACTAAAATAACCTATCGCCCCTGAATATACACCGCGTTTGCTTCGTTCATACTGCTCCATCAGCTGCATGGCGCTTATCTTGGGCGCGCCTGTCATACTGCCCATCGGGAAGGTGCTTTTTATAGCTTCGACAGCGGTAACATTATCCCTCAACTCACATATTACAGTCGATATCATTTGATGTACCTGCTTAAAGCTATAAATACCAAATAGCTCTTCTGTCGCAACTGTTCCGGCTTTGGCCGATTTGGTCAGGTCATTGCGAACAAGATCGACGATCATTACATTTTCCTGTAACTCCTTGGGATGACCTTTTAACTTTTCTTTTGAAAGCTCATCAGCTTCTGTATTATCATATCTTTTTGAGGTGCCTTTTATGGGTTGCGAAATAAGTTTATCCACTCTTTTTGCCAGGAATCGCTCTGGTGACGCTGACATTATGTACTTATCCTTCAGCCTGAAAAAGGCAGCAAAAGGATTAGGGGAAATATCATTCAGCTTCAGGAATATATCCAGCGGATCAATCTCAGTATCTTCCGCAAAAAATTCCTGGCAGAAATTGGTGACATAAATATCGCCCCTGTTGATGTGCCCTTTGATTTGATTTACGGTATCGATGTACTCTTTTTTAGTAAAACGCGAATGTAATCTGACAGGTTCGTTTGTATTTGTATTTCCTGTAGGCGTTTGATTGATTTCTGCGAGAATTTGCTGTGCATTATTGGAAATTATTTCAGCCTCTTCATCCCTGATAATGATCAAATGCTCTGGCGCAAAAAAATAGAGATCAGGGAAGTTTAAATAATCGGGATTATTAGATCCAAGATTTTCCACCTCATTTTTAAGGTCGTAAGTAAAAAATCCAGTTACCCATCCTGGGTTATTGTTGCGGAATTTTTCAAGATCATCAAATGCAGAACGGGCTTTTGGGGTCAATTCATTTTTAACACCAACCGCAAGCAACAGATCAAATTTGGAATATTTATCGCTGAAATTATTGGAATCCAGGCAGCAAAATACTTCAAACGATGATGCCCATTGGATAGCCTTCTGTTTAAAACCCCCGGGATGAGTTACCTGTATGATCACGGTGTAAAAGTAAACAAGTAAAATGAAAAGGCTCCCCGTTTTTGCGGAGAGCCTTTGTGTATTTTTAATAAATATAATGTCTTAGTGTAAAACCAATGTTTGTTTTCTATCCGGTCCTACAGATAAATATTTAACCGGAACTCCCAATTCTGCTTCAAGGAAATCAATATACGATTTTAACCTTGCCGGGATTTGTGAAAGTTCAGTAATGCCTGTCAGATCTTCGTTCCATCCGTCTATTTCTTTCAAAATAGGCTCCGGACTTACAGAGCAAATATCATAAGGCATATAATCTATTTTCTCGCCCAGATAATTATAGTGGGTGCAAGCATATATCTTTTCAAAACCGCTTAAAACATCTGCCTTGGTCATTACCAGTTTGGTAACTCCGCTTAACATAATGGCATATTTCAAAGCGGGCAGATCGATCCAGCCGGTACGGCGTGGCCTGCCAGTAGTAGCGCCAAATTCGTGCCCGATACGACGAAGCTCTTCACCGGTTTCATTATCCAGTTCGGTAGGGAAGGGGCCACCACCCACGCGGGTGCAGTAAGCTTTAAAAATACCTATTACATCACCAACCTTGCTTGGTGCTATACCCAATCCTGTACAGGCACCTGCAGCAGTAGTATTGGATGAAGTAACAAATGGATAGGAACCAAAGTCGATATCCAGCATAGCACCCTGTGCACCTTCAGCCAATACTTTTTTACCTTGTTTCAGGTAGTTATTTACTAAATGTTCCGAATCAACCAGCGGGAATTTCTGTATCAGTTCAATAGCTTCAAAGAATGCTTTCTCACGTTCCGAAAAATCAGGAACTTCACCATACAATGCCTGCAGCATGGAAGTATGCTTATCAGTCAGTTTCTGATAACGCTCTTTAAAATCGGGTAGGGTAGTATCGCCAATACGCAAACCGTTGCGCCCGGTTTTGTCCATATAGGTTGGCCCGATGCCTTTTAGCGTAGAACCGATTTTGCCTTCGCCCATTTTTTTCTCAGATGCTGCATCCAGCAACTGGTGGGTAGGCAATATCAGGTGCGCCTTTTTAGCAATCACCAGGTTCTTTTTGGCCAGCAGGTCATGCCCGGCATCTTTGAGCTTTTCTAATTCTTTTTTAAGAGTAATTGGGTCGATCACCACGCCGTTACCAATCAGGTTGAGCGTGTTCTCAAAAAATATTCCCGAAGGGATAGTATTTAAAACAAATTTCTTTCCGTCAAACTCGAGGGTATGTCCGGCGTTGGGTCCGCCCTGGAAACGTGCGATCAGGTCATAATCAGCACTCAGTACGTCAACAATTTTTCCTTTACCCTCATCGCCCCACTGGAGGCCTAATAATACGTCAACAGCCATTTAAATGATATTGAATTTTATCAAAGGTGGCAAAGTTATACTTTTCTCTCACAAAACCCTGCCTTAAGTTTTTCACAATTGCCGTAAAGGTTTAGCGAATGGTGTTTGATCTCGAATTTGAGTAATCCGCCCATCATGCTTTGTATCTGCTGAATACGCGGATCGCAAAATTCAACCACTTTTCCACAGTCAATGCAAATGATGTGATCGTGTTGTTTATAGCCGTATGATTTCTCAAACTGGGCCATATTCTTCCCAAACTGGTGTTTGGTCACCAGGTCGCACGATACTAAAAGCTCCAGCGTGTTATACACGGTAGCCCGGCTCACACGGTATTTTTTATTTTTCATGTGGATGTATAATGATTCCACATCAAAATGGTCGGAACGTGAATAAATTTCTTCCAGTATGGCAAAACGCTCGGGGGTCTTCCTGAGGTTTTTATTTTCGAGGTAAGCCTCGAAAATCTTCTTAACCATAGCTATGGTTTCCTGTGACATGATATTTTTTTAAAGGGTCAAAGTTATTAAATAAAACAGAATCAAGAGGCTTTTTCAATGGCCGAATCAAAACGGTTGACTGACGTGACACCTTTAACCATCTTCAATCGTTTTATCAGGTTATCCAGGTGTTCGGTATCGTTTACGTAAACCATTATCGTTCCCTCAAAAATGCCGTTATCACTATCAACAGTAATGGAACGCATATTTACTTTAAAATCATTGGAGATAACAGTGGTTAACTTATTGATTAAACCTACATCATCTATCCCCGTGATACGTAGCCCTGTCAAAAACGCCAGTTCCTGCTGGTTGGTCCATCTTGCTTTTACAATACGATAGCCGTAATTAGCCATCAATTTAGCTGCATTGGGACAGTTAGTACGGTGTATTTTGATGCCATCACTAACTGTAATAAATCCAAACACATCATCGCCGGGGATCGGGTTGCAGCAATTGGCCAGTTTGTAGTCAATCTTTTGCATATCCTCGCCAATCAGCAGCATATCGCTGTCTTTGGTTTTGATATTACGCAACAGGCTTTGTACCTGTTCAGTCTCTATTTTATCCTGCGGTTTGTTTTCAATTACTTTTTCAGATGCCTGGTATTCCCTCAGGTCCTTCATATCAATAATACCCTGGGCCACATTGAAGAAAAGGTCCTGCGTGGAAGCAAGTTTAAAGTAGTAGCTGATCTTATGGATATTCTCTGAGTTGTAAGTGATCTTCAGCGATTTCATCTTACGCTCCAGTATCTCCTTGCCTTCGTCTGCTACTTTGCGTTTTTCCTCTTTTAAGGCTGATTTGATCTTGGCTTTTGCCTTGGCAGTCACCACAATGTTCAGCCAGTCTTCTTTTGGTGTTTGCTTGCTTGAGGTAATTACTTCTACCTGGTCGCCATTTTGCAGCTTGTAGCTTAATGGCACCAATTTGTGGTTCACTTTAGCGCCAATACAACTGGCGCCTACGTCGGTATGTATCTCAAAAGCGAAGTCGAGCGCGGTAGCATTTTGGGGCAATTGAATAAGTGCACCTTTTGGAGTAAAAATGAATATCTCATCAGAGAAGAGGTTCATTTTAAAATCATCCAAAAAGTCAAGTGCATTTGATTCTGGATTCTTTAGCATATCCCGGACTTTTTGCACCCATTGATCAAGGCCGCTGTCGCTGGACGATTCTTTATATTTCCAGTGAGCCGCAAAACCTTTCTCGGCAATCTCGTTCATCCGCTTAGTGCGTATCTGTACCTCAACCCATTGTCCCCGCGGTCCCATCACGGTAGTATGCAGTGATTCGTAACCGTTTGCTTTAGGTGATGATATCCAGTCGCGCAAACGATCAGGATTAGGACGATACAGGTCGGTAACTATAGAGTAAGCTTTCCAGCAATCTGATTTTTCATTTTCAGGGGTACTATCCAATATTATCCTGATCGCAAAAAGGTCATATACCTCTTCAAAAGGAATGGCCTTTTTCTTCATCTTATTCCAGATGGAGTGGATAGATTTTGGCCGTCCAAACACGTCAGAATGTAATCCCTGGCCCTCCAATACTTTCTTTACCGGCTCAATAAAATCCCTGATAAACTTTTCCCGTTCGGCCTTTTTTTCGTTCAGTTTATTTTTGATAAACTGGTAGGTTTCGCGTTCCATGTATTTCATGGACAGGTCTTCCATTTCAGATTTTATAGCATATAAGCCCAGCCGGTGCGCCAGTGGGGCATACAGGTATACTGTTTCTGATGATAATTTAAGCTGCTTATCGCGCGGCATATACTCCATCGTACGCATATTGTGAAGCCTGTCTGCCAGTTTTATCAATATTACCCGCACATCGTCGGCAAGGGTAAGCAGCATTTTACGGAAGTTTTCAGCCTGTAATGAGCTATTGGTATCAAATACACCAGATATTTTGGTTAAGCCGTCGATGATCTTGGCAACCTTCTTTCCAAATTCTCTTTCAATATCATCCAGGCTTACATCGGTATCTTCTACCACATCATGTAATAAAGCACATACTATGGAGGTGGTTCCAAGCCCGATTTCTTCAGCGGCGATCTGGGCTACGGCAATAGGGTGGTAGATATAAGGCTCGCCCGATTTACGGCGCATATCCTTATGACTCTCCAGTGCCATATCGAACGCCTTGCGTATCATCCGCTTATCACCTTTTTGCAAAGTCGACTTACTGGCGCGTAACAAAGCACGATATCTTTTCAGTATCTCATTCTTTTCAGCTTCTATATCTATCACTAAATCTTTCATGTGCAATTACACGTATAATAGTAATAACCTGCAACTAAATTGATTAATTGCGGGTTGTAATTTTAATACCAAAAAAATTACTTTAATTTTGTAACACGTAAAATTATGAAATTTATTGGTTTTCTTCTGGTGTTTTGCTGTAGTGTGGGCATTGTAAAAGCCCAGGACCAGTTGCCACGTCCCTTAGCTACTGGCAAAAATGATACCATCAAAACGTATCTAACCAATCTTGACGGAGAATTGGTGCCGATGATCGTTACCCCTGAGATCAAGATCGTAGATGTAAGGATATTCAAGAGCAAAGCCGACAGGGACGCATATAACCGCTTGAGGTATAATGTATATAAAGTGATGCCTTATGCTAAGCTGGCTGCAGAAAGATACCAGAGATTACAGCGCAGCCTGGCAACTACAGCAGATAAAAAGGTGCAGAAGCGGATGGTTGACACCTGCGAAACGGAAATCAAGGGACTTTTTAAGAAAGAGATTGAAAACCTGACAATTAGTCAGGGTGAGATATTAATTAAGCTTATTGACAGACAAACTGGTAATACAAGCTATGATATGGTCAAAGAATTGAAGGGCGGATTGAAAGCATTTATGTTTCAATCTGTGGCACGGTTTTTCGGCCATAATCTAAAGGAAAAGTATGATCCGAATGAGGAGAGGGACATTGAGGCAATTCTTCAGCAGGCGGGGTACTATTCCTATAGGAATTAATAATGGATAATAACAGCATCTACCAGTTTGACGTACAGCAGTTAGACGGTGAAGAAATAAGCTTATCTCAGTATAAGGATAAAGTACTCTTAATTGTAAACACCGCGTCCCAATGCGGATTTACTCCTCAGCTTAAAGATCTTGCAGCTTTAAAGGACGAATTCAAGGATAAGAATTTTGAGATCCTGGCATTTCCCTCAAACGATTTTGGCGGACAAGAGCCCCTGGAAGGCAAAGAATTAATAGATTTTTGCGAGAAAGCAGGAGCTAACTATCCCATTTTTGAAAAGATAAGGGTAAGAGGCCCTTATGCACATGCCTTGTATAAGTTTTTTGCCGATAAAAAACAGAACGGGAAACTGAAATCCGTTCCCAGATGGAACTTTCATAAATTCCTGATCAGCAAGAGTGGCATGGTCACCGACTTTTTTTACCCATTTACTAAGCCGACTTCTTCCAAAATCAGAAAGAAAATCGGACGTTTGCTATCGGCTTAAATTTTCTGAGTTTATATGAAATTAGATATATTGGTTTTACCGGTGCATCCCGATGATGCTGAACTGGGTTGTTCAGGTACTATCCTGAAGGAAGTTGCTTTGGGCAGGAAAGTGGGTGTAGTTGATCTTACCCGTGGAGAGTTGGGTACACGCGGATCAGCTGAGATCCGTGATAAAGAAGCTGCCGAATCAGCAAAAATATTGGGACTTGCCGTTAGAGATAACCTTGATCTACCTGATGGTTTCTTTGAAAACAATAAACCATACCAATTAAAGGTGATTGAGACTATACGCAGGTTCAAACCAGAAATAGTGATCACTAACGCTTATCATGACCGTCATCCGGATCATGGGAGGGCCAGTGACCTGGTGGAAGATTCAGCATTTTTATCCGGCCTTCGCAAGATTGAGACTTTCTATAGTGGTGAGAAACAGCAGGAATGGAGGCCCAATATAGTATTACACTTTATACAGGATAATTATATTAAACCCGATATACTAGTGGACATAACCGAGTTTTGGGATAAGAAAATAGATAGTATTCATGCTTTTGGTTCACAATTTTACAACCCGGAATGGGAAAATGAACCGCAAACGTACATTTCATCCCCCGAATTTATACAGGTGATTGAGGCCAGGGCTAGGGAATACGGGAAAAGCATCGGTGTAAAATATGCCGAGGGTTTTATATCGAGAAAAATGTTGGGGGTTAACGACCTGTTTGATCTTAAATAAGAAAGGCCCGGTTACCGGGCCTTTCTTATTTATTACACTTTTACATATTCGAAGCGATTATTATCATTACTTCTTTCGCGTTTCAGCTTGTTCTCTTTGGCAAGCTTTAACAGTATTCCGGATAGTTCAGATGTTTTAAAATCTGATTCGTAATTTTCTTTGCAGTAATCGGCTATCTCAGATATCGAATGTCGTGCACTGAAGAAATCAGTTGACAGCAATTGGTTTAGGATTTTTGTGGCCCCTGGTTTTTTACGTCCTGCGGACGAAGCGTTTTCCTCATCATCGCCTTGCCTTATTTTGCGACCTCTTCTGCTGAGCACGTCGCCCCCCTCAATATCCCCTTTCTCAGATTCGATCATTGCATCCAAAAGACGGTCAATAATTTTTACCTGGACCGCTTCAGAGCGGAAAGAATTTACAACTTCTGAAATCTCTAATAGTTGTTTTTTTAGTTTTTCAATGTGCTTGCTCATAATGATATAGACTAGGGGTATTTAAAATGCGAAATTAAGTACCATAATAAATGAAAATATTGCCTATTGTGGTTAAAAAATAGTGTATTTTAATATTAGGGTAAATAATAAACGTAAATGAGCGTTTATATTGTCTATATTATGAAAAAAGCGCCTATTGTTTGTCAAAACAGGCGCTTTGTAGCAAAAATATTACAAGAGTATTATAATATACCTAATATTTTTTCGAGAATAGACAGGCCTTCATCAATATGGTCTTTGTCCATGATCAATGCTGGTCTGAAACGTATGGTTTGGCTCCCACAGCCGAGGAACATTACATTTCTTTTCATCCCCTCTTTAACAAATTTATCGCGCCTGGTTTTGTCAGGAAAATCAAATGCAGTAAGTAACCCCCTGCCTCTCACATTGCTTATAATGGAATTTCTTTCGGAAATCCTGGATAATTCATTTTGAAGATATTCACCTACAGTCGCAGCGTTCTCACAAAGATTGTCTTCTTCTATGATTTCCATTATTTTGGATGAGCGAACCATATCCACCAAACTGCCTCCCCATGTGGAGTTGATCCGGGAAGACACGTGGAATACGTTATTCTCTACTTCATCCACTTTTTTCCCCGCCAGTATACCGCATACCTGCATTTTCTTACCAAACGCCAGTATATCCGGGCGGGCATTTTCGCCGTAATGCTCGTGACACCAGAATTTGCCGCTAAGTCCAACACCGGTTTGTACTTCATCATAGATCAGCATGGCATCATTTTCATCAGCCAGCACCCTTAATTGCTCCAGGAATTCCTGGCGCACATGGTTATCACCGCCTTCAGACTGAATTGGCTCGATGATGATGGCGCATATGTCATCTTTATTTACTTCAAATGCTTTTTTGATCTGTGCAATAGATAATGCTTCCCTCTCCAGCAGATCTTCGTGATTGCTATCAGTATAAGGGAAATTGATCTGCGGATGAGATACCCTTGGCCAGTCAAATTTAGCATACCATTTTGTTTTTACAGGCAGCGTATTAGTCAGGCTCAGCGTATAGCCGCTTCGACCGTGAAAGGCGTGCTCAAAATGCAATACCTTAAAGCCTCTTTCCTTGGTGTACCCTTTAGCAAAGTTTTTCTGAACCTTCCAGTCCATAGCCACTTTGATGGCATTTTCGATAGCCATAGCGCCACCGGATATGAAAAATGCATGTGGAAGATATTCAGGTATACCCACTCTGTCAAATGTTTCAACAAACTGGGCGTACTGGGTGGTGTAGATATCAGAGTTGGATGGATTGGTCAAAGCCGCCAGCATCAGGTTTTTTTTGAACTCTTCATCATTAACCATTTTGTCATGATTATAACCTAAGGGAACCGAAGCGAAGCAGGTAAAAAAGTCGAGATAGGTGCGTTTGTATTTGGCATCATACATATACACCCCTTTGCTTTTTTCCATATCAAAAGTGAGATCAAAGCCATCAGCAAGGATATGTTTTTTCAAAGAATCCTGCACGTTTTCGGGAGCAACTAATAGGTTATACATAAGCAATTGGTTTGTTTCAAATTTACTAAAAAGCGCTCAAAAACAATAATTTAGGCTGTTTTTGAACCGATTGGTTAAAAAGTAACTTTAAATTGTTTAAACCTATATTTTGAACTGATTGCAAAAATAGTTCTAAGGACTTCCAGGGATTTTTTCTTTTTGAAAATGGAATTTTCGGCGTGAAGAGCTTACGAAACTTGACTTTTAAACTTATCCTTCATCCCCAACAGACCCCAAATGCCACCGGTATGAATGGCTAATATTCGGCTGCCAGGTTTGAAGTAACCTTTAGCTGCCAGGTCATATAATGCGTATAACATTTTCCCGGTATAAACAGGTTCGATCACTATTCCTGTTGAGGCGACAAATTGTTTTACAAATTCAATATGCTCATCACTCACCTTTCCATAACCCCCAAAATGATGCTCTGTGTGGAGATGATAGTCTGACGGGTGCTCTAAAAGATCATCGATATCTTTTATTAAAAACGCTCCGTTTTTTAATACAGGTACTCCATGAAACTGAGTTGAAAGTTTGCGCTCTGATAATCCGTTTACGATGCCCGCTGCTGTAGTGCCGGTACCGCAGGCGCAGAAAATATGGTCATAAATATCCGTCAACTCATAAATCATTTCGCTGCAACCCTTTGCTGCAAGGGCAGATGCACCACCCTCGTCAATAAAAAAGGCATGGTTATCGTCAGCAAAATACTTGTCGAATAAAATAGGCTTATCCCGGTAACTTTCGCGGTCGGTAAATATCAAATTCATACCATGCAGACGGCATAAGAATAATGTATCATTATTTACTTCTTCGCCACGCACAAA
>Ga0307517_10009815_pt1 | contig 13501 bp, 6 predicted proteins | sample 23_EM_MG_FD_194515 | JGI IMG/M metagenome (GOLD analysis project Ga0307517, IMG submission 194515) | Populus trichocarpa ectomycorrhiza microbial communities from riparian zone in the Pacific Northwest, United States - 23_EM | ecosystem: Host-associated > Plants > Roots > Unclassified | place...
AAAATATTAAAATAAAATAAAAATTTGAGAGGAAACGAAAGGCATTGAAGGCATCTATTTAGAATGATCAAGATGATAATACAACCTCTTTGGATGATATATAATTGAAGGAACTAGCTAACTTATGCTTGATGGCTAATATTTACATTACTAAAAAAGAGATGTGCTTGACACCCATGTTAATATAGTTGAGGTGCGTACAAACTCGCTCGGATATCCACGATTAAACTAAAATAAAAAAAAGTGCTTGATGGGCAATGACATCTTCCATCTAAGAGCGGCATTGTAGAATTTTCCAGGGAAACAAATTTATTTGAAAAAGAGTTGCTAGGCCTCAACCTACCTAGCCTATGGTATGAGCGTCCTTGCACCACTCTCCACGGTGTTGTTGGCCTCCGTTGTCGTCTAACCAATTTGAGTGTCCAAATTGTCTTCCATTGCTAGCTAGTGGGCGAGTTTGACTCCAAAAAGTGAGTGTAGCTTTTATGGCATGCCATGGAAACGTTTTTCTCTAGCGAGATAACACCGAAAAAAGGCGTGGATTTTTCAGAGCCTAACTTGTTAGCTCGTGATGTGGAAGGCATAGGGTTGTATTCTAGCCTAAATTGCTTCATCTTGCACCAAGACCTTGATTTAAGGTCTCGTATCAAAGCCTTGATTTATATATTACCACATGTATTTATATATATTAAAAAAATAAAAGGATGTGTACCAAGACATAGTGCATCGTGGATTCACAATGTATTTTTATTTTATTTTTTATCCTTTAGTTTTTTCAGCATTGATTTTTTTAATTTTATTATTCAACATTATATACCAAGATACAGTGTACCATAAAGTTTAAAATTTGTTTTGATTTGCTTATTATAGTCTCAAAAAGTATTTTTATTTTTATGTATTTTTTAATTTTCATTACTTTTTATTTATTTTTTAATTAATATCTCTCTTATTTTTTTAATTGTTTGGCTCATCTTTTTAAATATTTGTTATTTTTTGTATTTTTATAATCTTTTAAAGAGATTATTGTAATTTATCTATAACTTTCTTTTCTTTTATATTTTATAGAAAATAAATTGTATTTTCATGATGTATTTATAAAATAAAATCATTTGTTCTTGTTATGAAAAAAATAAATTCTAAAAATAAATTAAAATTTATCAATTAAAAAAAATTAGAGTTAAATATTTGCATACCCATTTGGCTTTCACTTTTAGAAGAAAGATTAGCTTTCCATTTTACTTTTTAATAAGAACTAACAAATCTTTCTCATATCAATTTATATATATATATATATTTTAAAATTATTTTATTAAGTATAAATTATATATTTGGGTTTCTCAATTAAAAAGATCATGATACTTCAAAACGTATCCATACTCGCTTGGCCTACTTTTCTTGGGGCTAGAAACTAGCCTAGTAGGGTAAAACTACTTAGTTATTTTTATGAGCCTTTATTTAAAAAAAAATTGGAATTCATTTAAATAAAATAAAAAAATTATTTTTAGGATATTAATTTAATTCTAATTACAAAACAATTACATGAGTCACAAAAAGCAGGTTTTTTATAGAATAAAAATACATTTTTTTCCCATAATTTTATTCTTTATCTTGCATGCAAATGTCTATTTTTATAATCATATGATTGGTTAAAAAAATATGTTATTAAAAGGTTTATGTCTTAGCACCTAAGCATTACATTATTATTTTATTTTCTAATACATTTGCATAAAAAATATCAAAACATAAGTTTTTGGTTTATTAAAACTTGTTTTTATGGTTTTCATAAGTTGTTATTTAAAAAATAATTATTCTTGTTAAAGAATATCATAAAAAAGGGTTTGCAATAGGGGATTTTTAATTAAGGAGATGCCTTTCATATCCTTATTTCATATCTTAAAAGCTTTTTTTATATTTATTTTAATTGCTTTTAGTTTTTATCAAACAAACAATGTCTCTAAAAGCTATATTAAAAAAAATATTCATGATAAGAAAATGTAGAGTTATAATAGGAAAACAAAAGTTTCTATGCAATTTAAATTAGTGCTCTTTTTATATAAAAAAATTCTTTTGACATATAATTAGATAAATAAATTTGAAGAACTCCTCACGATAAAAGATAACATATTTTAATTTATATCTAATTTTTAACTTCCCAACTTAGTTTTTAGTTAATGTTAGCAAATCTCTTTATATTTATTGATGCTTATAATTCTTTGATTAGTTTTATCATACGAAGACATCAACTTTTTAGTTTACAATTAATTTTTTTCTTGATGCATGAAAATACAATTGAAACTCAAGAACCAAATTTAAAACAGAAAAAAAATATTTTCGGTTGTTATTGTTTATAGGCTTGAAAACTATAGTTTAACCCCTTAAGTTTTTAATTTTTAATTTTTTATCTTTATATTTTGAGGGTTTTACATTTCAATTTAAAACTTTATTTGTTTTAAGTTTTAGTCATTGAGATATGAGACCTGTAAAGTTTTGTTTTTAATTCAATTGGATTTCGGTTGTTGAGATTGATTATAGGCTTTTTAAGAGTTTGAAATGAATTTATTAAGGTATTTAAGATGTTTTTGGGGTGTGCTCAGGTGAAAATAATTTTCAAAATAAGATTTTTATGATTCAAAAGCTTGAAACCCTAGCGAATTAACGCCTGATTGTTTTTATATATCCTTTTATTTTTTTGACAAAAAATCTTTTTGAATTAATTTATTAAAATAATATTTAAGCGATTATCTAATTATGCCATAAATATTATTTATAAGAAGAAAAGCTTTTTATGATGATATTATTTGTTGTTTTATAAATAATTATGTATTAGTTTAATATACATAATTTTTAAATAACTTGCTCTTTAATATTATAAAAGGAATAGAATATCTATTTATTTAATTTTTTATATAATATTTATTTAAGTTTTAAGTGTGTAAAAACAGTTGATTCATAATTTTAAATTTTGAATTAAAATTTACTTTCTTTCATGCTCATATTACATTTTACTTGAAAAAAATACATCTCACAAAAAAATAACTTTTTTTTTATCTCAATAAAAAAAGTACATGAATAACTTAACTTTAAATTTCAAGAACAAATTTGAAGAAATATTTTGTGTGAAGTATTTTTTCAAGTAATAACTGTGAAAATAAGTTTTAATTAAAAAATAAAAAATTATGAATATTTATATGATTGTTTTTAGCGAGTGCGCGTCTGACTCGTTTGAGCTTATGGTTTTCCCATTAGTATGCAAAAAATGTACCGCTAGGCCCGGAAAGGTTTCTAAGTTGCTCAGTGGATTAATTGAGTTATGAAAGCACCAATTCGACAAACCTTATTGTTTTTACACATATTTTTATTTTTATGAGTTGCGTATTTGATTATTTTGTTAGAAACATCGTAATCTATGATTATTTGATTATTTTTTCTTAAAAAATTGAGTTGTGCAATAATCTGGTGATGTTTGCTAGAAAAGTAGTTATGAAATAATCTGGTGATCATTAGTACATTAATTTGGAGATAATATATATTTGCTCACATGGGTTTGTATAATATATCATTCAGGCCAATTTCTGGAGATTAGTTTAGGTAAGGTTTTTGAAAATGAGAATTGCTGCGATTGGTTTTGTTTCTGTTTTCTTGAATCACTAGCGAGACCCATTTGTTTAATTAATGGCCATTATAGCAACAGTTCACCTTTTTCAGTGTTTTGTTTTTTTTAGCAGTCTTAATTGAAAGATTTTGCAAGCAAAAGATATTCGAAGGGCTTGTTTTGTTAGGTAAAGCATTTGGTTTGGAGAAAAGGTTTTCTTTCTTATCATCAACAGGTAAGAGAGAGTGTGTGTGTGGGTGGGGACATGTATATGATGGCTTTATTTCCATGGGCACTTATTGTTGGTGGGAGAAGTGATTTGACGAACATCATGTGATCGTGCCTTTGGGTTGCCTTCTCTTAAGATTCTATACATTCTTTACCTCCTCTTTTTCCCTCTGAAACAATGCAGCAGCAGCAGCCTTGAGGTTAATAAATTGTAGTAATACGTGCTACTCAACCTTTGAGGAAGATGGTATTGCTTGCTGTTGTTTTATTTCCTTTTATCTGTCTTTATTGGGTTGCGCTGTTGGACCAGCCCTAGCTTTGACTAAATTACAAGAAACAGTGAGCTATCAGCTTCTGTCCCATTTAATTGTCTGTAAGAAAAAAACAGTGGGACATTAAAATAGGGGGCCCTTCTGCATTTATGATGCTCAATCTCTCTCTGAATAATTGTAGCGTATAAGTTGAGCTTCAATTTTTTTATTTTTTTTTATGGCTTCCAAGTTTTTACCAGAAGTTAGGAAGTGGGTGTCCCTTGGTTTTGATTTTTCTTTTGTTTTGTGAAAAATTTTACATCAAGATGTGCTCATTTTCCTAAGAGTTTGGTGGGCATGTGATGGAGGTATGGATGGCATGTGGGTTTTCTGGAAAAAGTGGATTGAATTTGACCTCCTTTTATCTCCTCTATTTGCGGGTGTTAAAGCTCTGATATGCATGGATGGCCTTTAAAATTTCATAAAAATGATTTCCTTTCACTTGCGTTTTCAAATTTCTCATTCTTGTTTAGTGTGTGTTCGATCAAATTATATGTTTCCGTGCAGATCTACCGCTAGCTTCTTCCAATAACAGCAAAACATTCTGTGTGAAGCTTGAGGTATAGGACCCAATGGATCTTGGGCATGGCAAGTGTTGGGATACTTCGAAGGTATCTGCATTTGCATTTTGAGCTCAACTTTTGCGGCTCTTTACTTTCAATTGCATTTCCAATTGGAATGCTGGAAATTTAATATGGCATAATGTCTTAGACTCAAATTCAGTTGATAGAATTTTGGTCACCTGATATGCTTCTGCCACTTCGCTTGATTCTTAAGAGTTTTGCTTGTGAAATTATATTGCAGAAGGATTCTTGGAAGACATTGTTGCTTTTGGCTTACCAGAGCCTTGGAGTAGTATATGGTGACTTGAGCACTTCCCCTCTCTATGTTTACAAGAGCACATTCGCAGAAGACATTCAACATTCAGATACCAATGAAGAGATTTTTGGTGTTCTATCTTTTGTTTTCTGGACCCTCACTCTGGTCCCCTTATTCAAGTATGTCTTTGTGGTCCTTCGAGCAGATGACAATGGAGAGGGTAAGTGTGTGAGCAATTATGCTATTTTTTGTATTACTCAATCATCAAGTTTATTTTTATTTTTTGTATCTGTTCCAATAGGTGGTACTTTTGCATTGTATTCATTGATATGCCGGCATGCAAAGGTTAGCCTTCTGCCCAATAGACAGGTTGCAGATGAATCACTCTCCACATACAAACTAGAGAACCCTCCAGAGAAGGACAGCTCAAGGGTTAAAATGTACCTTGAGAAGCACAAGGCCTTGCACACTGCATTGCTAATCTTGGTTCTTCTTGGCACTTGCATGGTAATTGGAGATGGACTGCTCACTCCAGCAATTTCTGGTAAAATTCTTTCCTGTAACATGTAATTATTATTTTAGCATCGCTTCCATTCATATAATTGACTAGCATTTTATTCTAAAATCATTTCATTTGCAGTCTTCACAGCAGTGTCTGGTCTCGAGCTTTCCATGTCCAGTAACCATCATCAATGTAAGCTTCTTAGCTGAATTGAGTTGAAGCATTTAAATATTTTATGCAGAGTCGTTTAATAGTAGATGATATTCAAACCTAGAAATAGATTTCTGTTGCCAAACCAAATATTTGGAGAAAACGTCTGCTGCAATGGGAGCAGGTTATGTCTGCAAAAGCAGCTGACTATTTCATGCTAGTTAAGTATCATATAACTGAGTTTTCCGAACCATTTTTTACGTGATCATTCTGGAGTATAGAAAGAGAGGTTATGGTTTTATGAGAAAACGGGAGATTTTCAAGTGTTACCAAGGTGATGTAAATTATTCAGAGTAAGATGTGTCTGTGTAGGGCCACTGAAAATGATAAAGAATGGGAGGGGGTCTCCTTTGGTCATTCTGGTCCAGTTGGTGAATAAGTTGGCCTGAAGTTTGGGGACCTTTCAATTGCCCATCTTGTGGTCTTGACTGATCGTCTCCCCAATTTCTTATCCCTTTCTAGTCCTGTCAAAATTTTGTTTTAGGCCATGTGGATAAGCAGCTACGCAAGTAAGAATGTGAAATTGGTAAAGTACTAGTAATATGTTATGCTTATTACTGCTTTTTTATTGTCGCTGAGTTGAAATGGGTGAATGGGAGTAAATAAATTCCTAACATGAATTCAAAGTGATTAATGGCTATCAATATATGTTGCAATAGCAGAAAGGAAAATAACCGAAAATATAATAATGTATCACTGTCTGCACTGTTTTTACTACTAATATACATTATAAAGGTTATTAATTTAGACCAAAGAGATTATCATTTATATCCTATTTTATTGCTATTCTTGTCTCATATAGCACTCTTTATGCCATCTGTATTGCAGATGCAGTAGTTCCAATCACTTGCTTCATCTTGGTGTGCCTTTTTACACTTCAACACTATGGCACACATCGGGTGGGATTTCTCTTTGCACCAGTTGTCTTGGCATGGCTGCTATGCATAAGTGCCCTTGGTCTGTATAATATAATCCACTGGAACCCACACGTCTATCAAGCTCTTTCTCCATATTACATGTTCAAGTTCATGAAGAAAACAAAGAAAGGCGGGTGGATGTCTTTGGGTGGAATATTGTTGTGCATAACAGGTTCTTGTTTGCCTTTTCCCTTCCTGCATGTTTGACTGTAAACCAATTTTTAAGCTCACCCTGTTCCTTGTTTGCTATATATTGCTAAACCAATAGCAGAATATCTTATAATTTTCTTTCCATGATATAAATTTGATGGATCATATTCTACGAATGAACCTCTGAATGATTCAATCTTTTCATAATTCAGCTACCAAGTACCAATGTTCTGTGTGACTCTGTATGCAGGCTCCGAGGCAATGTTTGCTGATCTTGGCCACTTCTCGTATACTGCAATTCAGGTAAATCTGACACTTATATAGTCTTTCAGAATCTTTTCTTGTCAAAGAAAGTCGGTTCTGAATGCCTGATAAAATATCCTACTCTTTGACCCATTTCAGATTGCATTCACCTTTCTGGTTTATCCAGCCCTTATATTGGCATATATGGGGCAAGCTGCTTATTTGTCACAGCATCATGACAACACAAACCATATTGGCTTTTATATCTCGGTCCCAGGTATGTCTTAAATAGTAATTTCTAAGGAAATTGCATATGCATGTAATTGATAGAAAGCTGGCTGAAGGATGGATTATAATTTTTTTAGCAGAATTACTAAGATATGCAAGCTAATTCAGATTGAAATGAATTATGAGGTCCCTGCACTTGGAAAGAAAGAAAAAAGTCAGGAAAATAAAGTGCAAAATCTTATATCAATTCCTCTATCAATTTGTGCTTATACTTAACTAGTATATATATTTGACAATGAGAATACATCATGACAATTTTCTGGAACAGGGAAGTTAAGGATACCTGTCCTCATAATAGCTATTCTTGCTTCTGTTGTGGGGAGCCAAGCAATCATCAGTGGAACATTCTCTATCATAAACCAGAGCCAGTCGCTTGGCTGTTTCCCAAGAGTGAAGGTTGTTCACACTTCTGACAAGATACACGGCCAGATTTATATCCCTGAGATCAATTGGATGCTCATGATCCTCTGTATTGCTGTGACAATTGGATTTAGAGACACGAAGCACATGGGAAATGCATCAGGTAAGTCGCACCTCCCTTCATAATTTTCTAACCTGCCATTTAATTATAGGGAAGTTGAAGTTAGTTGCACCATTTAAGTTTCTAACCCCAACACATGCAGTTGTTAGATTGGAAATTGAAGTTCATTTCTGTTGATACTTGATAAGGAACACTGTTAATTTTAAGCTTAAATCTTCTGCGGCAAGCCTACCACTATTTCATTCCATCAATCTAATTTCTGCATTAACCTTATTATATTGTAGTATTATTGAAGTTCAACATTAAAATTAGGTCAGTAATGAGGGATTCATTGAACTTGAACTTTTTCACTCGTTCTTATCTGTTGCAGGGTTAGCAGTGATGACAGTGATGCTAGTGACCACATGCCTTACTTCCCTTGTTATCATCCTTTGTTGGCACAAACCCCCTATTCTAGCATTATCCTTTCTACTTTTCTTCGGCTCCATTGAGTTGCTTTACTTCTCAGCTTCACTAACCAAATTCACTGAGGGTGCATGGCTCCCCATCCTTCTAGCCCTCATTTTGATGACCATCATGTTTGTTTGGCATTATGCCACCATTAAGAAATATGAATTTGATCTACACAACAAGGTCTCACTAGAATGGCTCTTAGCCTTAGGTCCAAGCTTGGGGATTGCTAGAGTCCCTGGCATTGGCTTAGTTTTCACTGATCTCACCTCTGGCATCCCTGCTAACTTCTCACGCTTTGTCACCAACCTCCCTGCCTTCCATCGTGTCCTTGTCTTTGTGTGCGTAAAATCAGTGCCTGTGCCTTTTGTGCCCCCTGCGGAGAGGTATCTTGTTGGTCGTGTGGGTCCTCCAGGTCATCGGTCTTACAGGTGCATTGTCCGTTATGGATATCGTGATGTGCACCAGGATGTTGATTCTTTTGAATCAGAGCTCATTGCTCGACTGGCTGATTTCATCAACTATGATTGGCATCGAAGTCATGGGACTAACTCATTTCCTGAGGACGATGCATCTCAATCCAATGAATCATCAAATGAGTATAGCTTGGCAGTGATTGGAACTGTCGCCTTCTCAGGCATACCAGCTTATGAGATTGAGGAGAGTGTGCAGCTAGCAAGTATATCTGGTGGTTTCTCTACAGTAGAAAGCGTGACAGATGTTATTGAAATGGAACCGGTTGGGGTAGTAGAAAGAAGAGTGAGGTTTGCTATTGATGATGAGTCCGGATCCCATTCACCAGCTGATATGCATTTGCAGTTACAAGAAGAGCTAGAAGATTTGTTATCAGCCCAACAAGCTGGTACTGCATTTATACTTGGGCACTCGCATGTTAAAGCAAAGCAAGGATCATCACTTCTGAAGAGATTGGCTCTTAATTTTGGGTACAATTTTCTCAGGCGGAACTGCCGAGGGCCAGATGTGGCACTCAAGGTTCCGCCAGTGTCTCTTCTAGAGGTCGGTATGGTTTATGTTATGTAAGATTCCAGTGTAAGTAATTTTTGTCTGCTTGTTTTTATATAAAGGTAAACTGAAGAGGAGTGAGGAAAGTGTGTAATGTGTATGTAGACTTACAAGCAACTCTTTCTCAGAGTGATGCGTCACTAACCATCAAATGCAGTATGATATATAAAAAAAAGAAATTACTTAAGCCCGATTGATTTAGAGTTTCAACAGTGTTTTTGGAAAAAAAATGATTTTTTATTTTAATTTTTTTCAACTTTTTAGTGTTTTTAGATCTTAATGTTAAAAATAATTTTTTTAATATATTTTTAAATGAAAAACACTTTAAAAAGCAACCATTATCATATTAATAACATTAATAAGTAAATAGGGCTAGAGATATGTCAAAAAAATCATTTCAACCTAATAATTTAAGTTATTAGGTAAGGTCTCAAGTGAGTTTTTTGAGTTTAAAACGTGCACCGACTCATATTACCTTGTGCTTAATTTTTATCAAATACTCATATTACCTTGTGCTTAATTTTTATCAAATAAATAGGGATGGTGAGATTCGAACTTGTGATTGTTTGGTCATCAAGACTCTGATATCATGTTAAAGAACCGTCTCAACCCAATAGTTTAAACTATTAAATAAGCTTTGATATCATGTTAAAGAACTGTCTTAACTCAATAACTTAAACTATTAAATAAAATTTTAAAATATAATATTTTGTTTTAGTCCACGCTTGTACTTTGATTTCACTCCATGACGGACAATCTACTATATCACAACAGAATTATTCGACTCGCGAATTCAATGGCAATTTCTCACAGTGGTTTCTGCTCTTCAAAGGAATGAATTATTACCAGGAGTTTGGTGTTTTTGAATTGACAAAGAGACAAGTGCAAAATCCTAACCATCCATGTTCTTCAGACACACAAACACATGTAAGTAAAGAGGTGCATGTTTTCATTTTTTTGAGAAAAGAGAATAATTTGGTCAGTAGATATTTGATATTTCATACGTTTGATCAAATTGCAAAACCAATTGCTCCTCTCAATCTTGTTAGTTTGGCAAAGGACCGCGTAATTTCCCCCTAGCCACCAAATCTTTCAAGTGGCAACCATTCTACGTGTAATTTGCAGTTTGCTGTAAGAAAGTGGTTCTCCTTAGCAGGAAAGGACCCAATACAGCCACCCTAAAGATATTAAAGCAACTTACCTAGTTGTGGAGTGGGAATTGAAACTGCTACAGTTTGGAAAAAGCAAACATGGGAGGGACTTTCATTTCAAACTCAAAATGCATTGGACAATCCGCAGCTTACAATTTCCTAGTGGTTCATCATAGATAGTGTATGGTGACTGGTTTCTAATTCCTTGCAGTATGGTGCTCTAAGAAGAAAAAATGGAGGGAGATACAGGGATTTCTTTAAATCCTACATTGATGGTATGCTTATTTTCATTTCGGACTTCATATATTTTCCTATCATATTGTGCCCTTGTCTTCAAGGAGAATTAACAAATTGAGTTAAAGAATGGAAGAACAGCATAGTTTTGCCACCACTTCTTGGTTCACCGTTTTTCCATGCTTTGTTCAGAACAATATCTTGCCTGCAAACCAATATTTTCCCATTTTTAATGCATGAAGTGCCTGACACTTGACATTTAGCTGGGCTTTGGTTAAAAGAAGAAGACACTAGTGATAAAGGAGACAGACAATGTTTGATAATGATTTATAAGAAAGAGTAACTATCTTTTATTATGTTTAGTTAATGATGGATAACACAAAATATAATATATAAAAAATATTTTTTCCTTAATATGTTTTAATGTCAAACTTATATATATATTTTAAAAATAATTAGATATTAATTTTTTATTTTACTATAGTTTATATTGAGTTTTTGAGATTAATAATAGTATAATAATCCTAGTTATAAAACCTAGATCAATCCGACAAGTCAACCCGAGACTTGGTCGACCTAAATAATCTAAAGTAGTTCGGGTTTATATGGAACAAGTATTGTTTGTAGATTGTGAAATTGTTTGGTTGATAACTTGGTATTGAAAATATAGAGGAAACTTTGCATAAATTTTGATAGAAATACACACACACACACACAAAGTACCAAATAAGAGAAGAACACGGTACGTTGCGTTGTTACACCTGAGAATGATCTTTAGATCAGGTCACAGGTTTCTAGCCGATATACTGAGTATGAGAAAAGAAACAAATTTCTGATGTGAATGAATAAGGCAAGACCAACAATATTAGGATCATTGATCAAACACAGAGCATACTTAAATTTGCAGAAATATAATTTTTTCAAGAACGCAAATAGAAAATGAATCTTACTTAAATTTGTATTAGAAATCAAGGATGGAGATACATGAGATATTGATTATAAAAGAGAGGGTTAAGAAGGATATTGTTTTTTGGGAGAGACTTTTTTTTTGAGAGAAAAATGATAGCATGCTCCTGAAGGCTTGAGGGGTCCCCTTTTTATAGTTGAGTTCCCATGGAAGAGGCCAAAATGCCTTTTTGGAAAGCCTGGAGATTCCTTCTGAATCCATGTGCTAATGTTTTCCATGATTGGATGACGACAAGTTGGAAATTGCCCATGTTTGTTGTGGGAATTTTTGCTTGTTGTCTTCTTGCCACCGACACCTAATTTGTCTGTTTGTAGTACCAGGTAATATTTGTAAGAAAAGCCTAAAATAATGGGCCAATAAAAGGAGTTCAAAACAGTTGAGTCTAAAAGATATGGGCTCAAAACAGTTAAGTCTGGAATATTTTTTTTTTTAAAAAAAGAGGAATCTGCACCAAAATTTTCTTTATCGACTTATGCCGACAATTTTGAAGAACAAGATTGAATTTTTTTGAAGAAACGAGGAATGATGAGAACCAACAAGCATCATCAAAGGATCTATTAGAGGTGTTGATTGAGCCAATTACAAGTTCAAAGGCTAAGAAAATTAGAAAGACCTTCAATTGATTCATTCAAGATATTTTAGCCAACACAAGTTTAAAAGACTTAACAAAAGATGAACATGAGGCAAAGAAAGGAGATCTTTATTGAGCTTGAACATGAGGCAAAGCTTGGCAGCAAAGGGGGAGAGCCGACAATGGTAGTTTCCTTATGGTTTGTAGACTTCTGAGAAGGCAGCTTCCTTACTCTATTTCGGCAGCAAGTGGTTTCTTTATTTTACAATGACTCCTAACTTTAGGATTCTTAGTTGGCAGTTTGAAATTAATTATTTTACCAGATTTCCTTATTTTACAATGAGTCAAAGTCGAGAGCACCATCCTTTTATTTCAAGGAAATTAATGTCGGCAATCAGGGAGTTTAGCTTACAAAGTCTTCCTAATTGATTAAGGTCACAAAAGGTTGGTAAAAATTTAATTCTACAAGCATTTTATTAAGTTGGCAATCCAAGTTTTCTACAAGAAAAGTTCGGGACCTTCTTTCTTTACAAAGAGAACATGTGGCATCATGTTATTTTAATTAGTTTTGGGGTTTCAATATTTATTTTACAACTGTAGGCTATTTTTAATTGGATATTAATATCAGCTTATTAGTCTATTAAAATTTAAATTTAGTTATTTTGTAAATTATATATACTTTATTTGAAGGGTCAAATAATTTAGCTCTGATTTTATTTTAGAATAATATTGTGTGTGCAAGGTCACTCATACTCTTGGTTCTTTATTAAACAATTCAAGATTTATCAAAAACTAATTATTTTTAAGGCATTCATTCATATACTTTCAATAATAGTTTGAGGTTTTTTATCCAATAATTTTAGTTTTTTATTCAAGTAATCATTGAGTCGAGTTTTCTATCATTTTAATTTTAGTTTTTTTAGTTGTTTTTATTTTATTTATGGGTTTAAATATTCTTACTATCCGGGTTTGCGTCAATAGGCTTGAAATCAAACATGATCTTTCACAAAATTTGTTTAAAACTTATTTATAGAGTTTTTTTTGTTGAGCTATTTTTACATATTTATTTTCTTTTATTTGTTATTTACTATCTATTTTATTTTTCCTTTCAAGAAATAATTTTTTTTTAGAATAATGTAGTTTCTCCTTTTCTTAATCATAAAATTAACAATCCATCCTGTATAATATAATCTTGAAATAGAGGCATTTATGTTTTTTAGAGAAAAGAATAAACAATTAATTCTCCTAGTTTACATTTACAAAGTAATTAAATACATGTATACATAATAGTGCTATAAAATTAATAAAAAATTAAATTTAAAGCTGTGCAAATTTTTATTTTTCAGTTTACACTAAACAAAAAA
>Ga0307517_10009816_pt1 | contig 13498 bp, 14 predicted proteins | sample 23_EM_MG_FD_194515 | JGI IMG/M metagenome (GOLD analysis project Ga0307517, IMG submission 194515) | Populus trichocarpa ectomycorrhiza microbial communities from riparian zone in the Pacific Northwest, United States - 23_EM | ecosystem: Host-associated > Plants > Roots > Unclassified | place...
GAATCATGTGTTGCGTGCTTTTATTGGTAAGTTTGTAGTCGTTTACTTTGATGATATCTTGATTTATAGTAAGGAGATTGATGAGCATATAAGTCATTTGAGACAAGTTCTTGATGTGCTTAGAAAATAGTCATTATATGCTAATTTGAAAAAGTGTGACTTTTGCATGGATATGATTGTTTTTCTTGGATATGTGGTTAGTGCGAAAGGTATAGCTATGGATGAGGCTAAGGTTAAGGCTATTCATGAATGGCCTACACCAAAATCCATAACAGACGTTAGGAGTTTTCATGGTTTGGCTAGTTTTTATAAGAGATTTGTTAAAGACTTTAGTACCCATTGACTGAAATTGTTAAGAAAGCCGTGGGTTTCAAATGGGGAGAAGAACAAGAAAATGCTTTTAGCTTGTTAAAATCAAAGTTGATTTCGGCACCTTTATTATCTTTACCTGATTTTAATAAAGCTTTTGAGATTGAATGTGATGCTTCAGGAATAGGTATTGGAGCTGTTTTAATGCAAGAAAAACGGCCCATCGCTTATTTTAGTGAGAAACTCAATGATGCAACTCTTAACTATCCTATTTATGATAAAGAGTTGTATGCAGTCGTGCAGACTTTGGAGACTTGGCAACATTATTTGTGGCCCCGAGAGTTTGTCATACATACTGATCACCAATCGTTGAAACATTTGAAGGGTCAAGGTAAGTTAAGTAGGAGACATGCTAAGAGGGTTGAGTTTATTGAAACTTTTCCATATGTGATTAAATACAAGCAAGGTCAGGAAAATGTGGTTGTCGATGCCTTGTCGCGAAGGTATGTTCTTCTTAATACTCTTAATACTAAATTGCTAGGATTTGAGTATATTAAGGAATTGTATCTTGATGATCATGATTTCGGTGCTATATATGACACATGCAAGGTTTCGGCAAAGGATAAATATTTTAGGCATAATGGATTTTTGTTTAAGAAAAATAAGTTATGTGTGCCTAATTGTTCTTTACGTGAATTGCTTGTGAGGGAAGCACATGGGGGAGGTTTAATGGGGCATTTTGGAATTACTAAAACTTTGGAGGTTCTGCATGAGCACTTTTATTGGCCTAATATGAAAAGAGATGTGCAAAGAATGTGTGATAGGTGCATAACATGTAGACAAGCTAAGTCTAGGGTAATGCCTCATGGACTATACACACATTTGCCTGTTCCTTAGGAACCTTGGGTTGATATTTCTATGGATTTTATTTTGGGTCTACCTAGGTTTAGGAAAGGGAGAGATTCTATATTTATTGTTGTGGATAGATTTTCTAAGATGACACATTTCATTGATTGTCATAAAACAGATGATGCAATAAATATAGCTGACCTATTCCTTAGATAGGTCATTCGGCTACATGGTCTTCCTAGGAGCATTGTATCCGATCGAGACGTTAAGTTTTTGAGTTACTTTTGGAAGGTTTTGTGGGGTAAGTTAGGAACTAAACTTATATATTCTACTACTTGTCATCCACAAATAGATGGCCAAACTGAAGTTGTTAACCGGACTTTGATTGAATTGTTAAGGGCTATCATTCAAAAGAATCTTAAAAATTAGGAAGATTGTTTGCCATTTATTGAATTTGCATATAATCGTAGTGTGCATTCTACTACTGATTATTCACCATTTGAGATTGTTTATGGTTTTAACCCTTTGACACCATTAGATTTGATTCCTTTGCCTGTTGATGAAAGGGTTAGTCTTGATGGTAATCAAAAAGCACAAGTGGTGAAAGATCTCCATGCAAAAATTCAGCAATAAATAGAAAACAAGAATGAACAATATGCAAACAAAGCCAATAGGGGACGAAAATTAGTGAGATTTGGACCAGGTGATTGGGTTTGGGTGCATATGAGGAAGGAAAGGTTTCCTGAACAAAGAAGATCAAAGTTGATGCCTCGAGGAGATGGTCCTTATCAGATCATAGAAAGGATTAATGATAATGCCTACAAAGTGGATCTACTAGTTGAGTATGGTGTTAGTGCTACATTCATTGTTTCTGATCTTTCTTCGTTTGATGTAGGTGATAATTCGAGGTTGAATCCTTTTGAGGAGCGAGGGGATGATGCGATCCAACCATCAAAAGATCCATTGGAGGTTCCAGTTGGTCCAGTTACTAGGCTTAGGGCTAAAAAGTTCAAAGAAGCTTTCAATGGACTTCTTCAAGATACATGGGCTAAGGTGAACTTCAAGAGGATTTGTAATAATAAAGAGCAAGCCTTGATTAATCTGATTCATCTTCAAGAGGGGCTTGTTGGTGGAACCAAAACCATTACACAAGGATTGGGAGAAGAAGACTAGATTCGGACAGTCTGACCTTTCATTCCTCTTTTGGTCATAACTAGAGCCACCGATCGAATTTTGATGTGATTCCCGTTGTACTGGATACTAGACTTCCATACCTTTCCAACGGTATATGGCACGCCTTCTAATTCATTAAGACGAGAGAGAACCATCTATTTTAAGTTGGGCCTTGCTGCTGCCAGACAGAATGCGAAAACAACGAACTTGTTTTATTTAATTAGTTGGGCTATCAAACTTTATTTATTTTGAGAGGAGACAAATTTTTTTGGGTTTTAAACTTGTTTATTTTGTTTATTTTAATTAGTTTGAGCTAGTTTTAGCTTGAGTTGATTATTATTTAAATTGGTTTTATGTGAGACCCATTAGGGAAATTAGGGTTTTGGTTTGGAGTTTAAATACTCTTTAGGAATAATTTTAGGTCAGACTTTTGATGATATTTTCAGCATTGTAGCCGAATGTTGGTTGCTCAATCTTGGTTCTTGATTGAACTTTCAACTCTTCAAAGAATTGACCATTCTTAGTTATGAATTTATACTTCCTTTGCTCGTCTCCAGGTGTTGGCGTTGTGATCAAGTTGGTTTATAGTCTTGTTGCCTTGGAGCAAGTCTTCCATTGTGATAAGCTCATTCAAATCTCAACAAACTTGGGTTATATTGATCTTGGGGTCGCGAATACTATTAAATTCCATTACGGTTCGCATAAGAAAGCTAAGACATAGGCCTAAAACTTTCATGAAGAGTGCAAGATTCAAAACGACTTTTCAAGTTCAAATTGTAGCAACAAAAGAGAAGTCAGAATCTGTCCTGCAGCCCAGACACTGTTCAGTGTTTAACCCATATCTCGAGTTTTAGAAGTCCACATGAGCTTATTCGTGTTTTGTTGGAAAGCTGAGACAAATTCCCAGAACTTTCATGAGGACTATCTGTTCAAATTCTGACGTTAGCAATGACATTTTGCTCAGACAAGAAGATAATGGTTGTCACCAAGTCAAGAGGTGGCCACCGACTCAATAATTAGTCATCAAATCAATAGTTCTGAATTTTAGCCTATAAAAGGAGGCATTTGCCATACATTTAGATATCTTGGTTTTCAGATCAAGATCATATTCTTGTTTTCTTTCTTTGTATTTTTGTAATGTTTAAGTCTTGCTTTCATTAATCTCTTGTTTATGCTTTTCATCATAACTATGTTCATATCTAGTTTATTTATGTTTCTCTTCTTCACAATGTTTAGTTAAGTTTATTATGTCAAGGTGAAAAGGTTTTACTAATGGTGTTAGAATATGTATAATATAAACTCAACATGGACTTCAATGTTTATATCCAAGAAAGTTTGTTATTAACATGTCTTATCTTTTTATCTTACTAATTATTAATACCTTGCTTGTTAAATGATTAATCTATATTTGTGTTGTACAACCCTTGGCACTTTCATAGCTACTCTATGGTATAACCGACACCTGTGCTATGAAAGTAACTTGATTTGTTATTAACATAACTTAGCATCATGAATCCTGACAATATTTAAAAGTATGGTTTCACTAAATAAGATAATTAATATAATCATGTTAAAAATTTATAATGAACTATTAAGGATAAATTATCCGATTGGAACCTCCTTTGTGTATGGTTTCCAGTTGATTAATAAAAAGAGTTTATACTATACTTATTTCTAATACTATTAGTGGATCCTCTAAGCTTGGCAATTTCTTTTATCTTTGATTAATACTCACATCAATATCACATCTTAAAAGTTCTCTTCAACTCCTTTTCATTTGTTGTTTATAATTTTATATAGTTCACCTCCCTGTGGTTCGACCCCGGTCTTGATGGATTATTTATTACTTCGACACTCTTGCACTTGGGATAAGACATCAATCTTTTGATCGTGTTAGAGGTTCTTGCATTCTCTGGTTCTTGAACGAACTAAATCTTACTTCTTGAAAAATTATTGGCTTTATGGCATCATTCAAATTTATTCTAATAGTGCTAGTGTCTTAGGACATGTTTCCATTATAGCACACTCCTTTCAGCCCTCTTCTAGCTTTCCATGATCAGATATCAATCTTGATTGTGGGTTATGTGACCATGTGATCATGGTATCATAGCTAGGCACTAAGAACAAGTCATATCTTTCTGAAATTTTTGTTTTCCTATTGTTTGTTAAGTTTTCAATGTTTTCATTAATGTTCTTATTCTTCATTGTACCTACAACATCCTATTATGAAAAAATTAATATTTCTTTTTATTATTGTCCCTAAACATACCAATAGCATAAAAGTAAAAAAGAAAAGAAAAGGCGTTATTCAAAGCTTATTGCAATTTTATCGTAAAAACATAGCTTATAGAGAACCTTAAGCAAGTCACCTTAGAATTAACTGAAATTTCATACAATACTTAATGGGGGTGAAGTCACACTACATATTAAATTTCAGCTTATTTTGAATTTTTTCTTGAGGTTTCGATTCAAGGTTCAATTTTATCGCAAACTGATCATACACGGGTATCGATACCTAGATATAAGAGAACAACCTATAAACTAAGATATGGAGTTTTTTTGGGTATCAGGATACTACATATTAAATTCCAGGTCATTCCGATATCTTTAGGTCTTAGTTTCAATTCTAGTGTTTTAAAATTGCGTAACAGGTTAGATTTGTATTAAGTTCCATAAGTTGTTTTTTATACTATTTGATTTGACCAAATTAGTTTGTTTCTATTATATTTTTGTTATTTAGGAGTCAAATAAGTGTCTTCATTAATTTTCTCTTCTGCTTCATTTCGCGTCTTCGTTTCATCCATAATTCGTATGAATTTGCATTGCTACTCACGAAATCGTAATCATAGTTTCATTTTGTATTTTTTTTAGTATATTTATTTATTTATGAGTCTATATTCATAATTGGATTGTGTTGTGAAAACCTCTAACTTGGATTGATTGGATTTTCAGTTTCGAAAGAAAGCAAATTGTGAGGTAAAAGAGGTAATGAGTTTATTAAAGTGAGAAGCCTTGATTTTGTGTGAAACTTGAGAGGCACAAAGATATAACTTATGCTACTAATCAATTTTTGCAAATTCATAATGTCTGACAATCACGAGTTCGTGACACTAAACGCTGATGACGTTTTCCAAATATAAGTTATTGGTCAGCAACCTGAACTTTTAGATAGGGTGACCAAGGAGTTGAAAGATGATGAAGCAATAGATTAGTAGGGCTAATCGCTGAGGAAGTAATGTCTAAAGGGTTATATGGAATGTTAGAACTGATTTTGATGATTTGTTGATGATAACACAAATGTGGGTGATGATGACTATGGGTTTGCATCTGTGGGCCAAGGAAACAGGTTTGGACCGAATAGAGTAAAAATGAATATAAGCTTCAGCCATGGTGAAGTTTCCAACTAGAGAGAGAATTCCCGAGATTTTAGGCATCATGACGATTCAGACGGAGAGTTAGGTACCATTAAATTGAAATTACATGTTTTCCAAGGAAAGAATGATCCGAAAGCATATCTAGAGTGGGAAAAAAAGTTGATTAGATATTTGATTGTCATCACTACATATAACATAAAAAGGTAAAACTCATTGTCATTGAGTTTACAGATTATGCACTAATATGGTAGGATTAACTTGTTTTGAGCGGGATGAGGAATGATGAAAGACATGTAGAGTAATGGAGTGACATGAAGGCCATTATGAGAAAACAATTCATTCTTGACTTTTATTACAGAGAGCTTTTTCAAAAATTATAGAGTTTATATCAGGGGTAGAAAAGTGTGAAAGATTACCACAATGAGATGAAGATTGCAATGATAAGGGCTAATATGGTTGAAGATAAAAAAGCTACTATGACTAGGTTTTTTAATGGACTGAATAGAGAGATAGCTAATATTTTTTAGTTATAATACTATGTGGAGGTAAATGACATGGTTTATATGGCTACGAAAGCGGAGAAACAACTTAGAAGGAAATGACATGTTTGATCAATATTCAATTTAGGTTTTTTATCATCATAGAAGCCGAATTTGAAGAGAGAAGGGGTTGCCCAACCAAAACCTTTTATCCATACCAAATGCCAAACCACATAAAGCTAAGGTTGAAGTCTCTATGGGTTTTAAAGGTAAATATGACACTTAACCTAAACATACTCATGATGTTAAATGTCTTAGGTGTCAATGGAAAACATCTTTTATACGCAATGCTATATAGAAAACAAGGTGTGTAGTTTAATTATAAATAGTGGAAGTTGTGCTAATGTGGCTAGCACTATCCTTCTTAGTAAATTGGATTTGTGTATTGTTAAGCATACTAGATCTTATATATTGCAATGGTTGAATAATAGTGATGAAGTGAAAGTGACTAAATAAGTTGTGGTTTTGTTTTGGATTGGAAAGTATGTTGATGAAATTCTGTGTGATGTTGTACCAATACAAAAGAGTCACATCTTATTGGGGAGACCATGGTATTATGATAGGAAAGCAATTCATGATAGGGTTAAAAATAAGTATACCATTGTAAAAAATTATCACTCTTGTATCTCTTATACCCAAACAGGTGTATGATGATCAAATAAAGCTAAAAGGTGAGCATGAGACTATGAAAAGAGAAAATCAAGGTGAGGAACATAGGGAGAAAAGACCATCAAATTCGATCAAACCCCAAAACACTACTACAACCTATTCAGCCACCTATCCAAACATAAACAAACATTCAGCCAACACTCCAAACAAATTAGACATTCAGCCACTACCTAAAATCACCCAAATATGGCCGAAAGTAGAGGTAAGACAAGAAGAGTGAAGAAACTCAGTAAGTGTTGTTGTTACCCTTTTTTGGGTTCCCCACAAAAAATTAAAAAATACAAAAAAATACATATCAAAAAATATATTCGGAAAGAAAAAAATAGGAGTGAGAAAAAGATGCTGGAACTCCCATAAAATGGCTAGGAATTGGTTGAAGAGGTTCAGAAATACAAGAATTGAAATTTGACATTATAAGAGCCCTGTTGACAAAGAAAATTCAAGTTGAGAAAAAAAAAAAGTCTAAAATCAGATGTTTATGGACTCAATTAAATTTTATCTAAGGTTTAATTGAATTTATGGAGGGTGTGATTGCAAGAAAAATAGATTTTTAAGTCAATTTAGGCTTTTATTGGATGGAATTAAAGTTTTGAGGGTCCAATTATAATTTTAAAGAGTTGATTTGGCCAAATCAGGGGCTTAATTGCATAGTTATTGAAGTTTGATGGCCAATTACGAACTTAATTGAAACAATCCGAAACCAAGGACCAAACCGGAAAAGGCGCTAAAATCAAAGGATCCAATTACAACTGTTCCGGGGGGCTTGATTACAAAATAGTAAAAACATCCAAGGACCAAATCAGAAATACCATTTTGAAATTGAAACGGCGTAGTTGCATTAAGAATTACTGCACACTGCTCACTGTCTTCAAGCAACGGTTTCTGCGGTAAAAAATAGGAGCGGTGGAGCTGCAATCAAGGGCATGTCTCGCGGCTGATTTCCTCACCACCATAATGCACTCCAGCCGTTACCATATGCCTGCCGTAACACATGCATCCTCTGGCTATAAAAGCCAGAGGAGGGACCAAGCAGAAGGGGAAGGAGACAGTACTGAGGAGAAAACAGGAGGGGTAAAACCAGAACGACAGAAAGGAAAAGAGAGAACAAAGGGAGAAGGAGAAAACAGAGGGTGGTAAGTCTTTTAAACCAGAACGACAGAAACAGAGAGACGGGGAAAGAAAGTTACAGAGGAAGAAGGAAGGAAAAAGGAGAACCACCGTTGGTCTTCCTCTCCACCACTGCCACAACGCCGCCACTGAGAAAGGAATATCGATCAACAGAGAAAATAAAACAGAGGCTCCCGCCTCTGCACAGAGAGGAGAAGAGCCACCGTCACCCCCATAGCAATTCCACCGGCCAGCAACCTCCACCGCACCGTCTGAAAGCCACCAGCAGCTCCACCCCCACTGGAGACCAAAAGGAGAAGAACCAAACAGAAGCAGACGAGGAAGGTGTCTCTGCACGGGGAAGAAGAAGAAAAGTTGCAGCAAACACCGCCCACCACCGTCATAACCATCGTGAACCATCGTCATCTTCCTCTCCACCGCCACCAGCATCACTGTGAGCGCACGCCATTACCATCGTCGTCGACATTGTTTCCGCCACCAGGTTTGTTCTCTTCGTCTCTGTGCATGCAATTCCATTTTTTGCATTTTCACTGTTCAAGTGAATTATAATTCACTTGAACAGTGACTACTTGAATTGCACAAGCATGCACGCGTAAGCGTGCCTTTTGTTTTCCCAGCCGGGTCACTGGCTTAGGCCAGTGACCCGGTTAGGCCAGTGACCCGGTTAGGCCTGCTGGGTCCAGCCCAGCCATATGGGTCGAGCTGGGCCCAGCCCAAAAAAAATTTAATTCTTCAAAAATTATTTTTAAAAAAATGTGATTTTTCGCAAATTTTTTTTACTGCATTTTGATCAATACCGGTTTGTATTTTTATATTGTAAAGATACAAATCCAGTATTAAAATACCCGGTTTTCGTCAAGACATTAAAAAATAAAAAAATAAAAAATAAAATGTTTTGTTTTCATGCATACGGCTAAGTCTCTCAAAAATAAAAAAATCATATTGTATTTTCATACAACAAAGAAAATTTCAAAAAATATATATTAGCATGCATTTTGGCTTTAATAACCAGTTTATTAAAGTCACGAGAACTAGTCCAATATTTTAAAATTTTCAAAAAAATTTATTTTGTTTTCTTTTAATATCTGGGGTTATGATCTTATACGTAAGACGTGTTCCGGTTATTAAATTTTTTTTGTTGGCATTAGACCGGTTAGGTTTTACCCGATAAGATAAGGTTCTCCTTACCGAAGAGGACTTTTCTTAAACCCTAGATGGACCAACAACTAGAAAGCACGACAAGACCTTAGATTTTATCAGACAATAAAACAATGCAGCTTACCTTAGGTAGGGCGTATTTGGGGTGCTAATACCTTCCCTTTACGCAATCAGTCCCCGTACCTGATCTCTGAGACCAGTTAGGGTTCCTAGTGACCAAAATACTTGGTGGCGACTCCCATTCCATTTTTCCACTAATAAAAGACAAGAATTCCTTGTCTCCACACATTTGCCACATAAGATAGAATTCGAGGGTGGATGTTTTCGCCGCGACGCCGCACACGTGCGACAAGTGTGATAATAATTGTATGGAAAAATAAAAGCAAAAAACCTAATTTCTATGTTAGGGAGGGTGAGGTTAGATCTGTAGTTTTTACTAACAAGCCAATGGTTTTACTTGTGTATAAGAAGGCTTACCATAATACTAATGATCTTGATCATGTTGTGCCTAGTGTAGTTGTTTCTTTATTGCAGGAGTTTAAAGATGTGTTTCCTGAAGATATCCCTAACGGATTACCCCTCTTGAGGAGAATAGAACACCATATTGAACTTGTAACCGAGGCTGTGATTCCTAATCAACAGGCCTATAGAAGAATGTGCTTTGAAAGAAAGTTGATGAACTGATGAAGAAGGGGTGTTTCGTGAGAGTATGAGCCTATATGTTGTGCTAGTGTTACTTGTGCCTGAGAAGGATGAAACATGAAGGATGTGTGTTAATTTCTGAGCCATCAACAATATAAAAATAAAATATATACATCTCATTCCTAGGTTTGATGACATGCTAGGTGAGTTACATGGACCGTATATTTTCTTTGAAATTTATTTGAAAAGTGGGTACCATCAGATTATGATGAAATAAGGTGATGAGTGTAAAACTGCATTTAAGACTAAGCATGGTTTGTATGAATGGTTAGTTATATCATTTGGACTTACAAATGCGCCTATTATGTTTATGTATTTAAATTATGTATTGCGTGCATTTAAAGGTAAGTTTGTGGTTATATATTTTGATGACATTCTGATATATAACAAGAACTTAAATAAGCATCTTGATCATTTACCTAATGCATTTAGTATGTTACATAGTGAGAAATTGTATGTTAATATTAAGAAGTGTACTTCTTACATGGATAAAATTGTGTTTCTTGGCTATGTTGTAACTGTATAAGATATCGAGATAGATGAGGAGAAAGGTAAGGCCATCCATGATTGGCCTACACCAAAATCGGTAAGTGAGGTAAGGAGTTTTCATGAGTTAACTAGTTTTTATAGGTGTTTTGTGAAATATTTTAGTACATTAGTTACCCCCTTGAATGAAATTATTAAAAAGTCAGTTGGATTTAAATAGAGGGAAGAACAAAGATCGACTTTTGCTTTTTTAAAAGAAAAATTATGTTCTGCAACTATTTTAGCTTTACTAGACTTTAGGAAAGCATTTGAAATTGAATGTGATGCATCTAAAATAAGAATAGGAGATGTGTTAATACAAGATCAAAGACACATTGCTTATTTTAGTGAGAAGTTAAGTGAAGTGACTTTTAATTATCCTACTTATGACAAAGAACTGATTGCTTTGGTAAGAACACTTGAGACATGACAGCATTACTTATGGCCAAAAGAGTTCATAATCCATTCAGATCATGAGTCCTTGAAATATCTAAAATGACAAGGTAAGTTGAATATGAGACATGCAAAATTGGTTGAATTAATTGAGACTTTTTCTTATGTAAGCAAGTATAAGCAAGGCAAAGACAACATAGTTAATGCACTTTTGTTCAGGTATGTTCTTCTAAAAATTATAAGTACTAGATTGCTAGGCTTTGAATATATGAAGGCATTATATGCTAATGATTCTGACTTTTTCGAAATATATAATGTATGTCGCCATTCAGCTTTTGATAAGTTTATTTGATGGATGGTTACTTGTTCAAAAAGAATCGATTGTGTGTTCCTGTTATTTCTTTGTATAAATTGTTTGTTCGTGAAGGACATAATGGTGGTTTTATGGGTCATTGTAGGGTTGCAAAAACTTTGGATGTATTGCATGAACATTTCTATTGGTCCAAGATGAAAAAAGATGTGCAAAAAATCTGTGAACAATGCATTGCATGTAGAAAGATAAAATCTAGAGTACAACCACATAGATTGCCCTAGCACTATGCCATCTCTAGCGTGAGCAGAAACCTCATGCTTGATGGTTTAGATCGTCGCCTCCAGCGCGAGGCAACTCGTGCTAGAAGGGAATAGCATCAGACACATTGGCGTTGTTGTGGTAGGGGCAATTATCATGGTTGCTGCCTCTACTGCCAGTGGCGACCTGGCCTAGGGCATCAGGCACGCCAGCAGTGGTAGCGCCTTCAGTGGTGGCGTATAGCCAGCAAAACCTTTTTTTTAATTAATGGTGAATTTCAGTCAGATTTGGCCGGAACAGTAACCAAAAAGTATATTAAAAAAACAATGGGAGAAAAAAAATACTTTTGGGAAAAATAAATTTGCACACAAATTTACTTCGGAATAATACTAATAACAATTAAAACATGTAATCAACAACCCTAATTGTCTAACAAAGGATTTGATACCACTGTTGGATTTTCGAATATCATACATGTAGCGAAAATAATAAAACAAAATTATATGGGAGTCCCTATGATTTCGTTAGATAGATCTAGAGTTATTTAGGGATTTATTACTTGAAGATTTAATCTTCTTCAGTTTTGAATAATTCTTAAAAGGCTAGGTTGTCACAAACTATAAGTCGTCCAATTGTTCAATCTTTAACGGTAATCCACACGAACCACCAATGAAAAATAGGCTAAATTCCTAGCTATCTATTCTATGATTTATGCAGATTTTTTTATCTAATAGACAACCACCAAAAAATAAGAGGCATAACTTACTATTTATAGGGAAATATGAAAAACCTTATAAATTGGCAAAATATCAATCAGTCCCTTGAATAATATTCATATATTATTTAAGGATAATTTTAGAAATTTAATAAATCAAATCCCCACTTGATTATTCTATAACTAAAATTATAATTCCTAAATTAAATACATTTTTGCTTAGAAATTGGTTTATTTAACTTAACCAAGTCATTCTTCTTTTGCTGTTTAGAACAATTGTTACTCAAATATCTTATTTTATCACATTCATTTTCTCCTTCAAGATAGAACTAGCAGCTATTTTAGGACCCATTAGAAATTGGTTTATTTAACTCAAGCAAGTCATTCTTCTTTTGCAATATAGGACAATTTTTACTCAAATATCTTATTTAACTCAAGCAAGTCATTCTTTCTTTTGCAATATAGCACCAATCTTTTATGTATTTTTGCCATGGCCGTTTCCTATCTCCAAAGATTAGCACAATAATGAGGCCTCCACGCATACTCTACATCGATAGAGCAAAATGTTCCACCCAGCTCCACAGCAATTGAATCATGCCTAGCCCCCAACTATGTCCACCTCCATTGATTATTTCTATGGTACCAATTCTTAGCGCCTTCAACAGAAATCTCCTTTTGCTATCAGATCATTGCCACCCATAAAGCTTCATTTTGGAATTCAAGGCATTTTTAGTTACAATTGCAGTTCGAAGGCTAGTTTTAAGCTAGTGAAACGTTGCCGTTTGCCACTTTGACTAGAGATGGGTCAGGATCTGGGCTTTAGTGGATGGACTTTTAGGATGACCCAATTTTTGTGCTGATGTGGTAACTACCATCTCCCTAAGGCTATGGATGCTATTTTGTTTAAAGAAGCCATGTAGGGTGTTTGTTTAAGAGATGTGTTTCGCTACGCATCTCATGAAATGCATGCTTTTCATGATGTATATTAACAAACACAATTTTAATTAAGTTGGATTAAGTGTGTTTTGGTAATGTAGTGTACGTAATTGTTTTTTGTAGATGTATTTTTTAATTTAAAACATATTAAAATAATATTTTTTATATATATTTTTACATTAAATTTTCAAAATTACTGAAAAACATCTAAAAACATCAATTTGATACCTTTTTAGATGAAAAATATTTTGAAAAACAGATTGAACTGCGAAAACAAATGCACCTTAAATCTTGGGTAGCGGAGGGCTATAATAGAATTTGATTCTTGAATGTTGGAAAGGGTACTCATAAATAGAGTTTTTTTTTATTATAATTATGTTATGTTTTATATATATATATATATATATATATATATATGATTGTCTTGTGCTCATAAATCTAACTCTCGATTCCATTT
>Ga0307517_10009819_pt1 | contig 13492 bp, 12 predicted proteins | sample 23_EM_MG_FD_194515 | JGI IMG/M metagenome (GOLD analysis project Ga0307517, IMG submission 194515) | Populus trichocarpa ectomycorrhiza microbial communities from riparian zone in the Pacific Northwest, United States - 23_EM | ecosystem: Host-associated > Plants > Roots > Unclassified | place...
TGAATTTCAATGGTGAGCTCGTGGAAACGGTGCTACTTCATATTTGTGTTAACCTTCCATCCTTAGCGCGCGATACACCACCCCGCACACTCACTCGACGTATATTTCTGTGAACAACCGACCCCGCATCTGGGTGGGTACCCCATTCTCTTCCTTTTTTTTCCCGAGAACATCCTCTGTTGTGTTGGTTGACCTGTTGTAACCACGTACCGTCCCCCGTTTTGTTTTTCCACTGCTTCTTGGTTTGTGGCCGTGTTGTCTGGTTCCCCGTCTCCCATCTCGTATTTATCGCTTTTTCCGTGTTGTAGATCGTCTGTGATTTTCGAATGCTTGGCTTGTCGAAGTGGCAAGTAATTTATTGACGGTGGTCTTGGCTAATCTACACGACGTGAATTTATGGATGCTGAGTGCTGAGTGCTGACGCTCTGGATTTCGTGACCCTTGCTTGAGGAGCTGGTGCCCCAGCGAAAATCCGTCCCCCCCGCTAGAAGGGTATGTGGGCGTAGCACGTGGAGAGCGCGCACGAAGGCGTCGACATCTGAATGGCCCAAGGCCAGTCCCCCGGGGTCTCGGAGTGGGAGAGATCGTTCTACGTTACCTTCGCTGGCCAATTGGTTGATTGTGCATCGCTGCCCTCGAGCCGGAGAGGGTTCAGCATGGACGAGCACGGCGTCGTCTCCTACATGACTTTGATAACCCGGCGCAGTGCTTTACGCGGAATGAGGGAGAACAGGAAAGTACACAACAGCTTGACGTTCCTGGCCTTTTCGGAGGTGGTTTGTATCCAGAACAGTAATCTGCGTCCTCCTCCTTGTATCCTCCCCTTCTAAACCACATCCCCCCACCTGAGTTCAAGATCTCTGAGCATTGTGCGTGCTGGACAGAATTACCGCGGTCGTAACGACCGCTATGCGCCTCGACCTGATCCACGCATCTCATATTTTGGAAGCTGTTTATCCCGAAGGTTCTACATCTCCGCCGCGCTCATGCTAGCGTGCTGAAGCTGTAGCGCTGCAATGAGGCGTGTATTGAATCCCGACTTAACGACGTTTTCGCGGAGGTTTGGTCTCTCCAAACAGGAGCTGGCGAGACTGGTTTCCGTGCGTCTGAACGGCGTCGCAAACCACCCCTGTATTTCCCGCCAACGTTTCGTATGTCGGGAAGCTCACGCGAACGTTTCGTGGCGTGGTAATTGATACAAGATATGCACACTCCAAGACTCCCGCAGCCGGACGCGAGTCGTTGGTCAAGAATTTCGAGATGGGGGATACCCAGTTCTTGTGAACCATGGTTCGTCGTTTCTGCCCCAAAATCACAGATGCGGACCTGTCGTCCTGAAACAGTTCAGCGACCTTGACCGATGGTGCGGACATCCCAAATATCAGCTGCGTCATCGCCGCCTAGCCGGCACAGTCGCGGAGTGTCGTGGTTGAAATGGTTCATTCCTCCTGCCCGCCCCTTCGATACTCTGAAGACCGCTTATCGTGTGCCATAGGGAATGGCAATATCCGGAGGGGTGGTGGCAAATGGCGCCGGGGTCTGACGACCAGTCCTGGCGGGTAGGAGGAAGGAGTGGTCATATTCATTGCGAATACTACAGTCCACTTATATGTACATTGTGAGGAATTGGATGACGAAGGTTAGTTGGCATTCGACGGAGAATATTGTCGGGAAATCGGTACTGAACTCCAACAGCCGCTGCCAGGTTCAACGAGGTCATCGGTACTCGCAGTCGGCTTATACAACACAACTCTCGCGCTTGAACCGCATAGAAGTAGATGAAACTATTGTGACAAGTGGCCCACGAGTCCGAGTGGTGAATGGTGGACGAATGAAGAGCCGTATGGGGCAACCAGGAGTGACCGCATCCAAGTTGAAAAGCGCGATCAGTGCTATGGGGTTTAGAACGAATCGTCTGAAGCAGGCCTCCCGCCAGACTCACCGTTGAAATCCGCCATCCCGATTTCGCCCCGACGAACCCAAAATATCCTATTAGTATCCCTCGTTCGTTTCCGGTCCTCTCTTCCCTCTGACGTTGAAGACGAGGCGCCCCAGAGCAGCGGTCAGTTAGGCGGTTCTTCCGGGGTCCCGATGAGAGGTGCAGTGGGTAAAGGAATTCGACGAGTCCAGTGGGCGAACAATTCGTAGAGAGTAGGTGCTATCGTGCACCGGATATGCGGCGTAGATAGGTATGGGTATATATACATTCTTAGGGGAAACAGCAGATGATAATATGCCATTATTCTAGGAGCTACGGAGGGAAACATGACACCTGCGAAGAATGGCCGAGTACCTAGCAAAATAATGACCCAACCAGAGGGAAATAGTTGGTCAGTGGGACAGACACGAGGTGCGTTACCCGCTCGGAGTGGCTCTGGCCCTACGTGCACGCGTCGCGTTCAAACAAGTAGGCGCAACAACGACGCTCGATGACCATCGTGCGTCACTGGCACCATAATGAATCAAATTCCAAGTTGATTACTACCAGACCTCCCGTGTACGGATAGGTCCGCCAGAGCCTTAGGAGGCCTTTCATTGATCTAGAGCGCTGCCGTGTCCCAACCATGGAAATGCTCGAGACACCTGCTGGGCATCCGCCGCTTTGAGTTATGTGCTCTCTCATGCAGCCTCAATTCCCTCTCCTACAATGTATTGCGTCTCTCTCTGAAGTGTGTTTTTAGCTTCCCAGACAAATTCTTGGTTACACATGTCTTTAGTGGTAACTGTTGTTTCGGCATACCAGCTCTCGCATCCTACGATCGTTTAATGTACGCAACAAGCTATATTTATGCGACACACGACGCATGTCAGCCGGAACAGGGACCATCCCGGTTGAGAGAACCATGAATGGAAAGGCACGGTAAGAAATTCAGGACCTCCGGCAGGTGCGATCAAGTCAAATTCTGCGGGCGGCTTCAACCCCAATAACCACGATCATCGAAATGGAGATCCAGAAGTCTCGACCATGGAAAAATGTTCAATCAGATCATATTCGAGCAGTTCTGCATACATTCTCGGACACGAAACAGGATATATCTTCCGACCCTCATGGGTATGGAAATTAGGCTTAAATTAACAAACAAACTTTGAGGACCAAGACGAGGCTTATGCCCTTCAAAATGACCACCAACTTGAGAAGCCTGCAAAGCTGGTCAGCGAGGGAACGAGGGAACAAACGGACGAACTCACAGAGCAGTGAGGAGGACAAGCAAACCAAGGCACAAGTTGAGGACCGCCTTCAAGCAAAGGGAGAGCGAGAGGTCGACCTTGGCGTAGATAGCGACCAAGCCAGGGCACCCGCTGCCACACTTCTTCTTGTGCGTGTCAAGACCGACAGCGATTTTCTGGAACAACGCGTAAGCAAGGTTGAGTCCTGGAAGCTCGCTAACACTTACGGTGGTAACTTCGGCAACGACGTTGGCGACCGCAGAGCTACCAAGACCACCAGTAAGGCCACCGAGGGTGGAGGTACAAGCGTCGATGGCAACAATGAGCTCAACGGCAATCGCATCAGAGCACTTGTCGTCGTAGCAGTTGTCGAACTTGGGAATGATCGTGTCGCACTTCTTGCTGAGGTCGGTGAAGGCCTTCTGGATGTCGGAGTTGGACCTCTTGGCGATGATCTCGGGGACAGCGCCAGCGAAGGCCATGGCACCGGCAGTGAGGACAGTGAAGATGGTAGAGAAACGCATGGTGAAGAGGTTTGAGAAGAGGCTTGAGAAGGCTACTTTGGCTGAGAGCGACTAAGGTGTCGATGAGAAACCTGGACAGAGCACGACCTAGGTTTTATAGACAATCCAGACAGTGGGTCATGTGATCATGCCCTCCCGTGATAAATGGGATGAATTCGAAGATCCCAGAAGGTGCACGGTCGGCTGTCCTTGGGGCTGGATCGATCAGGTCCTGGAGTGGAGCTTCCCTGAATTCTACGACACGGCGGGTGGTGGGAAAACACGTCCCCCATCATCGACATGAACCGTTTCCCACGGTTGCATCCACCCTTCCAACTCCTTCCTATCCCTCCCCCAGGGACTCGAACGTAGTTGGAGGTATCTGTCTCTTTGGATCGCCTGTGCGCCACAAGGACGATCGCCCACGGATGCATCTCCGCGGAAAGCTAAGCACACGTCACTGCTTTCGACCCGCCCGCACTTTCCCCCCTTAGCATCACACGTGGTACCGACGGTGTTGAAATACCACCGCCGCCGGCGTCGGAGGCATGAACACCTTATCCCCACAATTCTCGCTTCAAATTCATCTCGCCATTGCCGGAAGCAATCGCCGCCCATGAGCGAGGATCGTAGACCCCGTCCTCATTTTTCTCGACCCCTTTATGTACTTGATGACCCGTTTCATGATGAGACCCCAGACGGGTATTTGGCAGGTGTTCATAACCCGTTGCCCTATAACGGCCTTTACGAGCTGGGTTTGTCATCGGACAAATTTCCATCACTGGATCAGGGAGATAACCGCTCCGGTAATGGTTACACCTCTCACTTGATCTCCCACCGAGGTGCGAACTGGTGGACTCTGCATTCCTCTGCGCCGAGGCGAATTTGTATCGGCACACCTTACTTCTGCATCGAAGAGCACTCCCAAACCCGGGTTACATCACGAGTATATCAGGTCCTTATTCAAAGTTCCAACTGAGTTACAGGATTCTCACACCAACCCTTCTTTTCAATGGCTCATCTCTTGGTACTCCACAACTGTCATTCTTGTCGCAGGTCACGCTGAACTGCCTCAGCTGATGCGTCTTTCTTGAAACGCGGACTGAAGGGCAGCTCGTGAATCGCTGGTGACATCCTATTGTTCACAACCAACCGCAACTGCGCACGACAGAAAGAATGATACACGCTCCATATGTCTCCGCCCCCTGCCTCATGAAATGTGGGAAATCACGGATGTCAACACGCTATTGTATCATGTGTCTACGTCCATGTTCCTACCTGCAAATTCCTATCGGTAGATGTGTTTGGACAGAGGAAATGTATTTTTCTGCTCTTACGCGAGCGCGCTTTGGAGACTTTTCTCCACGTTCTAAATCCACTGACAGTGTTCCGAAAGACTGTGCATCTGCGGAGTGTGTCAACTCATTGAGTGTGTGAAGATCGCGACCTTTGCTACCCTCGTGACGTTGCACTCGCATGGAAAACATCATACTTTCACTGGCTTGGGATCTCCTCGATACCCAGCTACTTTTGAGACCTTCTCCCAGGCATGTCGATGGTTGGAAGTGAGACCTTGATGCCTTGAAGGTCCTGTAGATCATCCATTTTCGATCGCCGAAAGAAATGCTCCACCGGCGCCAGCTTGGCGCGTTATGTGGTTTAACTCATCCTCGCCTCTTTTACAATTACATAGTCCCATTCGCTCCCCCGCTGCACGTGTTGATGAACACCGACCCCGTTACGTCCGGGGTATCCCTCCCAACGAGCAGTCGCGCCAAACGCCTGACACCTGCCGCTGAGCGACCGTGTCGGGTAGCGGGTTTTGAGAGGGAAGTTCAACGCCTAGAGTCAAAATCTATTGCAGGACCCGGCCGATCACCCTTCTGCCGAACAACCGAGGGATCAGTTCGCTGATCTTATTTGCCCCGCCCCCCACAACAAACCGAGAACGTGATTCTACCTGAGTACGATTATCTACGATTATCTCCATCAGACGAACCTGCTTACACGAGGCGTGTCGTGACAAAATGGCCGCTCGTCTCTATTAGGGCCCGAGTTCTCCCTCCCGACCTGCGCCCCATACCGTTCTCTCACATCTCCCTCGATTTTCGACCATGGATCCAAAGTCCCAGCGACAGAAAGGGCAGGGTGGCGCGCTCTCCTCGTTGAATGTGGCCATCGAGGTCCTGAACCTCGCGAAGGAGGTCTCTGATATCACACCAGCAAAGGCCGCATTCGGTTCCGTCAGCGTCCTTCTGACGATGGTCAGGGTACGCTCTCCCCAACCCTGCGATGATGAGCTCGGGGTTCACGTCTATCCAGGACTCAATGATCAACGAGCAGGAATACGTCGAGCTCGGGCTATCCTGCGCCGACATCTGTCGAGCGCTTGACCGGGGATTGGAGGGAAAGAGCCTGAATGGCCTCAGTCGGTCCGTGTGTGAGGCGATAAGTCAGTTGACGACGTGGGTTGAACCAGCGATGCAGATTTAGATAGCTCACCGACGACATTCTTGATTGCAGGACTACGGCAGAGATCCAACGGAAGGTCATCAAACAGAATGGGCGGAACGCGGTTTCTCGACTGTTACATGCAAGGAGTGATAAGGAAACCATTGCTGGTTGGAAGGTGGAGCTCAACAGGATACTTCTTGTCTTCAACGTACGTTCGACCGCTCCTGCTTGGTTGTCGCTGATCGTTCTCATTCAGACCGAATTGGTCGTAAACACCCATGTGGTGGTCGTGGATACCCATGTGGCCGTTTCCGACATTCGCCATGATGTGTCGAAGATCCGGGAAGAGATTGGTGGTCATATTTGCTTGGTAAGTCCGAGCCACCCTCAATCCACCAACAGGAGCTTACGTCTGTCTAGGATCACGCCAGGTCAGAAGTTTCAACTACCTTGTATGTTTAGCACCTTATATCTATATCCAGAATACCCGGAGAACTACCTCCCCCGCCGCCGAAGGCATGCTTCGGACGTGACGAACTGATCGAGAAGATCGTTGGTCCCGCAGAAAATCTGACATCTATCGCTCTCATCGGCGCCGGAGGGATCGGCAAGACATCCATCGCCTTGACCACCCTCCACCACGGTCGCATCAAGAGTCGATTTGGCAATAACCGTCGATTCATTCGTTGTGACAAGTTCCCTGCCTCGCTCACTCATTTCCTCCGTCGTCTCTCCAAGGTCATCGGTGCAGGCATCGAAAATCCCAACGACCTGACCCCCCTACGGCCATTTCTATCCTCGAGGGAGATAATCCTGTTCCTCGATAACGCAGAATCCATCCTCGACCCACAAGGGACGGACGCTCGGAAAATCTATGACGTGGTGGAAGAGCTGAGTCGGTTCGAAACCGTATGTCTTTGCATCACCTCCCGGATTTCCAACGTCCCCCGACACTGCGAGCATCCAATCTTCCCCACATTATCGATGGAGTCAGCATGCGACATCTTTTACAGCATCTGCAATAACAACGGGCGATCCAGTATTGTCGACGACCTTGTCGGGCGATTGGACTTCCATGCCCTCTCGATCACACTTCTCGCTACCATCGCATTGCACAACATGTGGGATTACAGTCGACTGGCCAGGGAGTGGGATACACACCGCACGCAGGCACTTCGGACAGACTATAACGAGAGCTTGGGGGCAACGATCGAACTTTCGCTCGCTTCGCCAACGTTCCGCAGACTCGGTCCTGACGCTCGCGACCTCCTTGGTGTCATCGCCTTCTTCCCTCAAGGTGTCGATGAGAAAAATCTTGACTGGTTATTTCCTATCATCCCCAACAGGGCGAACATTTTTGACAAATTCTGCACTCTTTCCCTGACGTATCGAAACAACGGGTTCGTCGCGATGTTAGCGCCACTCCGTGACTATTTCTGCCCCAGAGAACCACTATCATCTCCACTCCTCTGCACAACCAAGGAACACTACTTCCGTCGATTATCGGTTGACGTCGATCCCGACCTGCCTGGCTTCAAAGAAGCACAATGGATCACGTTAGAGGATGTGAATATCGAGCACCTGCTTGACGTCTTCACATCCATTTATGCAAGCTCAGTTGATGTTTGGGCTGTCTGTAGCAATTTCATGGAACACCTCCATTGACACAAACCGCGACTGGTTGTACTGGGGCCAAAGATCGAAGGACTCCCGGATGACCACCCCTCCAAGCCGCGATGCTTGTTCAAGCTCTCGCAATTGTTTGGCTTCGTTGGAAATGGTGCGGAGAGAAAACGGCTCCTCATGCATGTTTTGAAGCTTTGGAGAGAACTGGGGGATGACCATGAGGTTGCTGAAACATTGAGGCTTATATCCGCTGCAGAATCGATGCTCGGCCTCTGCAAGGAAGGGATCCAGCGAGGGAAAGAAGCATTGGCGATTTACGAACAACTCAATGACAAATCGGGACAAGCGCGTTCTCACCAACTGCTCGCTTCCCTGTTTCATTACGATAATCAGCTCGACGCCGCAGAAGGAGCTGCATCGCGCGCAATCGATCTCTCGGTTGAAGGCAATTAATATCCGGTCTGCGAATCTCACCGTATCCTTGGCAGGATATGTCGGTCCAGGGGCGAGACAGAGAAGGCCATCAATCACTTCGAAACAGCGGCCGGGATTGCGTCTTCTTTTGATTGGCACGATCGCCTGTTTTGGATTCAATACGACCTGGCGGAGCTGTCTTTTGAGAGACACAAGTTTGACGACGCAGAGCGGGATCTCGAACGTGCGAAGTCGCAGGCGGTCAATAATCCATACAATCTAGGCCGCGCGATGGAAAAGCAGGCTCGGTTTTGGTATAGACAATGCAGGTTCGAAGAGGCGAAGTCTGAGGCTTTGCGTGCTGCCGATGTTTACGAGAGGTTCGGTGCCGCAAGAGATCTCGAGAGTTGTAGAAGTCTCCTCGAGGCGATTGAAGAGGGAATGAAAGAGACGGTTACATCTGGTGGTTGAATTTCGGTGGTGAGCTCGTGGAAACTGTGCTACTCCCCACTTGTGTTAACCCTCTGCTCTTAGTGCATGGTGTACCATCCCCCACACTTCATATACTTCCGTGGACAGCCGACCCGCATCTGGATGGACACCTCATTCCTGACTATCGTACTCCTCATTATAACCGCTACCCTCCATTCCCCGAAGACCTCATCTATTGTACCGGTTGACCCACTGTAACTGTGCGTTATTCTGTCTTTTGTTGTTCCACTCCTCGTTGATCTGTGTTCCGTGTTGTCCAATTTCCTATTTTCCATCTTGTATTTGTTTCGCTCTTTCCAGGTCGTAGATTATCTGTAAATTTCGAACATTCATGAAACTACTGTGGCAAGTGGCCTACGAACCCGAAGGGAGAAGGATGAATAAGTGAGGAGCCGCATGGGGCATGGTTTCACCGGTTTCAGGGCGAATAACCAGGAGTGACCATGTTCAAGTTGAAAAACGTAGTCAGGGCTCCCTGTGCTTCCTCAGAGACGACTCCCTCCCTACACCCGCCCTTCCTCTGAATTCGAGGCTGGATTCCAGCCTAGTCAGGGCTATGGGAGGTCCCGGTCAGAGCGAATCGCCTTATGCGGGCATTAATACTTCCCGCCAGACTCACCGTTGGAAGCTACCATCCCTATTTCGTGCTGACATGCCCAAACGGTCCAACTAGTGTCCCTCGTCTATTTCCGGACCTCTCTTCCCTCTGGTGTTGGAGATGAGGCACAGGTAGAAGATACGCGACGGGCGAGTGCCTCAATAATCAGGGGGCGAACCGGGCGAGGGTAATCTGAGATCAAAACAAGGCTGAGGAGCCCCGGAGCGGCGGTCAGCGGGTTAGGCGATTCTTCTGGGTAACGTCGGCGAGAGGGAGAGTGAGTAAACGAAAAGTCTGGACGATCAGTCGATCGGACACAGCTTCAAATGCATTGACCACGAATCAGGCAAGCCCATCCGCACGAGGCGTGTCATGACAAAATGGCCGCCCATCTCTATTAGGGCTCGGGTTCTCCCTCCCGACCTGCGCCCCATACCGTTCTCTCACATCTCCCTCGATTTTCGACCATGGATCCAAAGTCCCAGCGACAGAAAGGGCAGGGTGGCGCGCTCTCCTCGTTGAATGTGGCCATCGAGGTCCTGAACCTCGCGAAGGAGGTCTCTGATATCACACCAGCAAAGGCCGCATTCGGTTCTGTCAGTGTCCTTCTGACGATGGTCAGGGTACGCTCTCCCCAACTCTGCGATGATGAGCTCGGGGTTCACGTCTATCCAGGACTCGATGATCAACGAGCAGGAATACGTCGAGCTCGGACTATCCTGCGCCGACATCTGCCGAGCGCTTGACCGGGGATTGGAGGGAAAGAGTCTGGATGACCTCAGTCGATCCGTGTGCGAGGCAATAAATCAGTTGACGACGTGGGTTGAACCGGCCAGGCCGATTTGGATAGTTCACTGACGACGTTCTTGACTGCAGGACTACGGCAGAGATCCGACGGAAGGTCATCAAGCAGAGTGAGCGGAATGTGGTCTCTCGACTGTTCCATGCAAAGAGCGATAGGGAGATTATTGCCAGTTGGAAGGCGGAGCTCAACAGGATTCTTCTTGTCTTCAACGTGCGTTCAATTGTCCTTGCTTGGTCATCGTTAACTGTTTCCTTTCAGACTGAGCTGGTTGTGAACATCCACGTGGCTGTTTCCGACATTCGTCATGATGTGTCGAAGATCCGGGAGGAAAGTAGTGGTCAGGTTCGGTCGGTAAGTGCGAGTCACACTCGCTCTATTTTCGGGAGAATACTTACAGTCGCCTAGGACCAAACCAGGTCAGAAGTTTCGGCCACCCCATAAATCCAACATCTTACATTTGCGTCTAGCATATCTGGAGAATTACCTCCCCCACCGCCGAAGGCATGCTTCGGACGCGACGAACTGATCGAGAAAATCGTTGGTCTCGCAGAAAATCTGACATCCATCGCTCTCATCGGTGCCGGAGGGATCGGCAAGACATCCATCGCCTTGACCGCCCTTCACCATGGTCGCATCAAGAGTCGATTTGGTGATAACCGTCGATTCATCCGTTGTGACAAGTTCCCTGCCTCACTCACACATTTCCTCCGTCGGCTCTCCAACGTCATCGGCGCAGGCATCGAAAATCCCAGCGATCTGGCTCCCCTACGGCCATTCCTATCCTCGAGGGAGATAATCCTGTTCCTCGACAATGCAGAATCCATCCTCGACCCACAAGGAACCGACGCTCGGGAAATCTATGAAGTTGTAGAAGAGCTAAGTCGGTTCGAGACTATATGTCTCTGCGTCACTTCTCGCATCTCCAACGTCCCCCCACACTGCGAGCATCCGATTATCCCCACGTTGTCGATGGATTCAGCATGCGACATCTTCTATGGTATCTGGAACAACAGCGAGCGGTCCAATGTTGTCAACGACCTTGTCAGGCGATTGGACTTCCATGCCCTCTCGATCACATTGCTCGCTACCGTCGCTTTGCACAATATGTGGGATTACGATCGACTGGCCAGGGAGTGGGACGCACATCGCACGCAGGTACTTCGGACAGACTACAACGAGAGCCTTGCGGCAACGATCGAACTTTCCCTCGCTTCACCGACGTTCCGCAGACTCGGTGCTGACGCCCGCGACCTTCTCGGTGTCATCGCCTTCTTCCCTCAAGGTGTCAATGAGAAAAACATTAATCAGCTGTTTCCTGCAATCTCCAACAGAACGGGTGTCTTCGACAAATTCTGCACGCTTTCCCTGACATACCGAAACAATAGATTCGTCACGATGCTGGCACCACTCCGTGACTATTTTTACCCCAAAGAACCACTATCATCTCCGCTCCTCCGCGCAACCAAGGATCACTACTTCTGTCGATTATCAGTCGCCATCGATATCACCCAGCCCAGCTTCAAAGAGTCGTAATGGATCATGTCAGAGGATGTGAATGTCGAGCATCTGCTTGACGTCTTCACATCCATTGATGCCAGCTCAGTTGATGTCTGGGATGTCTGTGGCAATTTTGTGGATTACCTTTGTTGGCACAAACCACGGCTGGTTGTACTGGGGCCAAAGATCGAAGGACTCCTGGATGACCACCCCTCCAAGCCGCAATGCTTGTTCAAGTTCTCGCAGTTGTTTGGCTCAGTTGGAAATGGTGCGGAGAGAAAACGGCTCCTCATGCACACTTTGAAGCTTTGGAGAGAACGGGACGATGACCGTCAGATCGCTGACACATTGAGGTTTATATCTATTGCAGACTGGATGCTCGGGCTCTACGAGGAAGGAATCCAGCATGGGAAAGAAGCATTGGCAATTTACGAACGACTCGATCACATTTCGGGACAAGCAAATTCTCTACAACTGCTCGCTTCCCTGTTGTATGACGACAACCAGCTCGACGCCGCCGAAGAAGCCGCATCACGCGCAATCAATCTTCCAGCCGAAAACAATCAATATCCGGTCTGCGAATCTCACCGTACCCTTGGCAGGATATGTCGGTCCAGGGGCGAGACAGAGGAGGCCATCAATCACTTCGAAACAGCGGCCGGGATTGCGACTTCTTTCAGTTGGCACGATCGTCTATTTTGGATTCAATACGACCTGGCGGAGCTGTCTTTTAACGGACACAAGTTTGACGACGCAGAGCGGGATGTCGAACGCGCCAAGTCGCACGCGGTCAATAACCCATTAAATTTGGGTCGCGCAATCCATCTGCAGGCCCGGTTTTGGTGGAAACAAGGCAGGTTCGAAGAGGCAAAGTCTGAGGCTTTGCGTGCTGCCGATATTTATGAGAGGCTCGGCGCCGCGGAAGTGCTAGAGAATTGCAAAGATCTCCTCCAGTGGATTGAAGAGGGAACGAAAAAGATGGTTACCTCTGGTGGCTGAATTTCAACGGTGAGCTCGTGGAAACGGTGGTACTTCTTATTGTGTTAACCTTCCATCCTTAGCGTGTGGTACACCCGCACACTCACTCAACGTTTACTTCTGTGAACAACCGACCCCGCATCTGGGCGGGTACCCCACTCTTGGCTATTGTACCCCTCGCTATCACCACTACTCCCATTCTCTTCTTTTTTTCGAGAGCATCATCTGTTGCACTGGTCGACCTACTGTGGCTGCTTATTATTCTGTGTTTTTCTATTTCACTGCTCGTTGGTTTGTGGTCATGTTGCCCGGTTCCCCGTCTTCCACCTTGTATTTGTCGCTTTTTTCGTGTCGTCCGTGATTTTCGGATGTTTGGCTTTTCGAAGTAACGGGTATTTTATTGGGGTGGTTCTGGCTGATCTGCACATTGTGAATTTGAAGAAGAAGAAAAAAAAACCCTGTGGGTGCCGATGTTGGGGATTTTTTGACCCTCTCACTAGAAGGGTATACGGGGGTAGCCTTTAAGAAGAGAGCGTGAAGGCGTGACCCAGGGCCAGTCCCCCAATCTTCCACCGACCCGAGGTCCCGAAGTGGGAGACATTGATCTATGCCACTTTCACTGGCCAAGCCCTGCGATCACCATGCCTGTGCACCGGGGAAGTCGGTTGACCTAGTGTAAGATAATCATCGCCGGCGCAGCAAATATACCCACTTGACCGTCGACAACGATGTCGTCCGGATACCGCTCGACAGCCCAGGGCGAGAATTCTCCTCTCGAGTCGCACGAGCTCGGGTTCGATGATACCCTTTTAATGTCAGCGACCCTCCATCCGCCATCGCGCCCGAAACTCCTCCTTCTATCATGTTTATCGTCGACGTTTTTCCTCCTCTTTATCCTCCTCCCCGTGGTCATCCCGGACGAACGCACGCAATTCGACTTCCCGAGGTTTGGCCTTA
>Ga0307517_10009820_pt1 | contig 13490 bp, 20 predicted proteins | sample 23_EM_MG_FD_194515 | JGI IMG/M metagenome (GOLD analysis project Ga0307517, IMG submission 194515) | Populus trichocarpa ectomycorrhiza microbial communities from riparian zone in the Pacific Northwest, United States - 23_EM | ecosystem: Host-associated > Plants > Roots > Unclassified | place...
CCATCCCCGCCGCTTGGACTTCGAGTCGCGCTTTCTGTTTCTTCCTGAAGTAGTGCGCTCGGTGGAATTCGGCAATCACTGTCTTGTTTCCATCGGTGGTGACCAACTTTATACCGTGGTTCAACGTTGAGGGTTTTAGTGAGGCGAAGAAAAGACATACCTTCGGAAGGCTCATTCCCATTGCCCCCAGCGCCCATCTGTACTGAACGTCGTCTGGTCCAGTAAACATATAACTCCTGGCGTTTCCAAAATCGGCTCAGTCAGTTCCCAACGGGAAAGCTCAGCTAACTCGACGAGAATTCGCTCACCCTTTCATCTTCCCGCACTTGGGCAAGAACACATCTCGAGTGGTTATCTTCCCCCGAAAAACGATCCTATCCGGGGAGAACCACTTCCAGTAAATCCTCGCTATCTCATCACTGGTCTGGGGTAATTCTGTATCCGCCTCATCTCCCTCCTCCTCTGTCCCTTTCTTGTCTTTCTTGGACTTTTCCTTCTTCTTCTCCTTCTTCCCCTTATCGGTGATATCGTCGCCGGAATCAGAGTCGGCGCCATCATCCCAATGGAGGCGAGGTTGTGGGGGTGAATCGAACTTCCTGATACGAGTAACGCTTCGAGCGAGCTTTATGGGGGTGTCGATCTGGTACACGGCATGGCCGGTGGTTTCATCGATGAGGGTTGTTCGGAGGGGAGAGTTTTTCGCGAGTCGGAGTGTGCAGCCGCTCATCGTGGGGTAGGGTGGTGAATTAATAAAAGCAAGGTGCTGGCTATATATATTGGCTGGGAAGTGACTCTGGTGGCGTTGCCTGTGCCGTGAAATGTACCTGTATAGGATAGTCGACCTTGGGTGATGATCGATCTACATTATACACCCAATGTCACCGCTGCGGAGCGGCTGAGCGCTGACGTGACATCCTCCAACGCTAAGTCTGATAGAACGAAACCCCGGTATTGCGACCTTGGGCAAGGCATGTCATAGTCGACCAAGCACGGGTCAGAAACATGGATCCGAGCTGGTGTGTTGCGAAGATCTCGGGGATTCGAGAAGTGCCAGCGATTACTGGGCGATGTCGATGAGTCACGGAAACGCGCAGCGGAGGCAGTAGGCTATTGACTCGGATATGGATATCTCAGGCTTCCAGAGCGCAGCACAGGCGCAAGTTTTTGGTGGAAACACACTACAGGCCAAGATTCTAGGACTCGGCACCTTCCCGGTGCATCGAGTCCTTGAAACCACGCAGTGATTTCCCACTTGAAAGGCTCTAACCACCAGAGCCCAGTTCGCTTTAGAGAAGCTGACTTGCAGGCTCCTCGTCCTGGGGTCCTCGTGCAGATTGGATTTGATTGGCGAGGCCCAGTGAGGGTGTACTGCCACAATGCTGTGTCAAGCCGTTTCCACGTGTCTGCGGGATCGTCGGAAGGCGCGGAAGATGGCACTGGAGTGCCGCCGTTCGTTGCTAAGCACGCGTGCAGGTATAACGAGACGATCGCAATTTTGGATCTCGTTAACTCGGGCATCATCTGAAAAAATAGCTGAAGATTCTAACTGGTACAAGTTATCAACTACGCCTGGAGAAAGTAGTGGTCGAGCAGCGCAAGGTCATGCTCCTTCTCGATCGTTTCAAAATCCCTCCCCTCACAATACTTCGTGACACCTTCTCCAAGTTCAAATGGGTAAAAGGCCTCTCCGTGCTTTCCAGCCCAATCAAAATCAATCAAGAAAGCTTTGGTCCCCGCAAACATGATGTTTGGTGGTCGCAGGTCACCGAAAACGCAGTCTGATGCGTGAAGTTTGTCGATCATCGCCTTGACCTGGGCATACGTGTCCTTGGGTCCATAGCTAGTCTCGGCACAAGACCAGATCCGGCCCCCGGCGGATCTACCTCACGCGGAGCGTGAGGGTCTTGTGGGAAAGTATGACTTTTTGAAGAGCTTGGATTGCCGCGAGTCATTTTGTAATCGAGAATACAAAACGTTTGATGTCATTTGATTAGACTACAAAAAAAATGTAGTCCGATGTCACGCTTTAGATAACTGGTCCTAGTACGGCTAGCCTTGCAATCCAATACCTAACGTATACTCGAGGTAAGGAGTAGGGACTACGAATCGCACATCTACCATTCCCTTGATGGTGACCATAGGATTCAGTATGCGATGCGATTTTATCGGCGGACACCATCTCGTACGTTTAAAATGGCTCTACCTATTCATTTGACTCGAAGTGAGCCCAACCCACTGGAGGCATGCGCGACAAACTGCCAACGTCCCAACACACCTCCACCCTCGAAACCTCGGGACTGCAACGTGAAGTGAGAGGACGTTCGGCGTCTGCGTTCCTCTCACATATCACTTCCTCATCCGTCTCCCCTCGGTGTCGAAATGGGGTACATCTACGAGGGGTGACATCAATGGAGAACCCCCGGACGATCACTTCGTTGAGCCAGCCGCGACCGTACCCTGAATATGTCTCGCGCGTCCCACCTACCCCCGGCCCAGAGCTGCCAGCCTAGCACGATTGAAAGCTGAGGTTCTGGCAGAACTCACTTTGGGTCAACGTCCGACCACCAGTTGGTCAAACCCTCGAGGTGTAGACCTCGTCTGGTGGTTACTCGAGCGAGGTGACTATTGCGGTTTTGACCGTAGTACGATAAACACAAACGTTCATGCGGTTGTGTTTGCGGTCTTCATCTCAAGTAGCGAAGCGGTGCGAGAGGCGTGCACCGCGCTCTCTCCACGTCGTACGTCGACCACAGCCGGCCCTTTTCCACACTCGTATCAACACTCGTGACACTTGGGGCAAAGCTGTATGCTATTGGTGGCCGTTGGATTTGTCGCCGGATTCTCCTATGCACGTTGCGCGAGGGTCGAATCGGAGTTGTTGCTGGGAGAGCGGTCGACCCTCGTAGAGAGGCAGTCGCAGTACGTAACGACCCTTATCGTTTCTTCCCTGTTTCAACCCCGTAGGACTGTAGTTCTACTCTCGTCGCTCACCCCCGCCGTGATGAACTTCCCCCTCCCCAGGCTCATATCAATGCTACGTAGGGCTACATCCTTGGTACCTATTGTAACCTATTACCTGGTCCAATATACACATTCCCCCGATTTCGCCCTCCGCACAATGCACTTTTCGGTCCTGCTCGGACCCACAGAGGGGTGTGACAGTGGCATACGTTCTGTTTCCCGGGACTGGTACCTCCTTCGGTGAACATTTTTTTGTTGGCTGTGAGGTGGATACACCTCGCATTAGGGATCCTGTTTGTTTTTCCCCATTTAACCCTCTGAAATCTTGATTGTGGCGAGGGGGTCCGGACACACCAGACGGTGAGGGACATGCGTCACAAAGCGTCACACGGGGGATAACAAGGAATCAGGAAGGGGATAACAACGACGTGTAGTGGGTAGCAGTCTGATAACAAAAACAATAACAACCGACTACGATAGCGGCTTCCCACGACCCAAGCTCTTCAAAATCCCATACTTTGCGTCAAACCCCTCTCCGAGGAGAGGTCGATCTTCGATCGGCCGGAGGCTGCCAAACGAGGAGAGGGTGATTGCAAATCACATGGTTTGGTACGAACCTAGGTCCATAGCCTGCCTCGAGAGCTTCCCCGTGTGTCCCATCAATATACTCCATGATGACCATGCGCAGTGGTCCCAGATGCAAGCCAAAGACGTCCTTGGTACCCTTCTCGGGAGTCTTCCGTATATCACGCTGACCATCGATCGAGCCATAGAAAAGGAGACGAGGAGCCATTTTAGCTTCAGCGAGAAGTTGATGAGCGCCCACGCCATATCGTGCGACAAACTTGACCACGGCCATTTCACCAGAAGATTTGAGCTTCACAAGAAACGGGCTCTTTGTTGATTGGAGGACAAGGGGACGGAGGTATTCGAACTCCTCTGTGGTCTTCGATGCGGGGTTGGTGAACGTGGTGGAGTACGGGTAGAATCGTGGGTGAGGGTTTCCTTCGACGAGTTTGAGATCCTGTCTGTCCAATTCGCTATAGAACTCATCAAGTTCTAGCAGTGCTCCGCGGAGAGAGTCAAAGACTTGGGCAATGCGGTATAGATGCTCATCTTCAAAGGTTTGACTCATTCCGAGCCATTCCAAACTTGTCAGCCGTTGGACGATGTACCTGTCTGTGATTACCGCACCGAGGACGGCCAGGTACGGACCACCACCTGCGATGATGAAGGTTGGACAACAGCACTTGTCGCGGGTTTCTCCCAACTGTTACACGTAAGCACTCCGAATAGTAGCACAAAGGCGACCTGCACTTACACTCGGATCCCGCCAATGGTTCAAGGTAGAGTATGACGCTTGTGTTAGCGGGTCGCAACCTCCCTCACCAAATGCTCGTTTGTATTCCACCACGAGGAGTGGGATGGAGCATTTCCGTCCTGTTTTCTGGATCACGTCATCCGAGATGGCGCCATCCACGACCGCCTGGCCCATGTGCTTCCCCAGGATATTGGTGAGGGCAGACCGCAGGTTTCCCGTGAGGCATGATTCGACGGTTCCCACTCCGGCCGATGCCGCCATCAACCTCTGGACCTCAGCGAGGAGCTCTTTACTTGGCTTTGCGGTGACGATATTCTTCACGAACCGTTGAAAGACAGGATGGTAGATCGTTATTGGAAGAGCCGAGGTGTCGACAGGGCTGCTGATGTTGTAGAAGCCATTGTTGATGATTGTCTGGGGGTTTGCCTGGAGTTCGGCATATTGGCTTGGTTCAGCAGCAACGGATGGCGACGGTATGTCAGAGCCCTTGATGATAGTGAGGTAATCTGAGTGTAGACGTTCAATGTTAACAACGCATAACGCTTGATCGCCGACAAAACCTCACTCCGGTGCATCAACCTAATATCCGAGAGGGTATCGCGTTTCTCTTCATCTTTCCGCTTTTGTTGTTGTTCCTGCCTCCTCATAGTGACGATGAGATGGACCCGGTATTCTGGAGGTTCCTTTAGGGGTTTCCCGCAACAAAGGAAACGGTTAATCGTAGCAGGGGTATTGATAGGATAAAATGTTGCTATTCCTGAGGGATCAAAGTCCTTTGCATTCTTTGCAACCCATTCGAGGTTGATGCCTTCCCATGGGAGGGGGTCGCGAGGCTGAAGAGCAAGTTTAGTATGTGGAGTGAATAGTTGGGGAGGCACCGGTCAGCTCACGATCCAAAGCCCCAAAGTGCTCAGTTCGGGACGGAAGCCGAACCATTTCCGCATCTCTGCAGACAGTACAACCTTCACGAACTCCTCCATCTCCATATACTGCCACTGGTTATCCGACAGCTTGATCGTATGGCACCAGGAAGGTTCGTTCGCAGAGTCGAGGAACAACCAGCAGATCCGCACCCCCGAGGGTGTGGAAGGTGACGGGCTCATCGCAGCGGGTGTGGGAACGAGGTGGTGGCGTGTGTTCAGAAGGTCAGGGGCGGTATGATCAAGAGTCCACCGTGGCATGGCATGGGTGGATCGACTCGTGTATGAAATTTGAATGATCAACCCATTCTTGACTAAAGATGACCACGAATAACGAGCCCTCGGCAACGATGAAGCCGACGACATCGGGCTCTACGCCAGCAGGTCGTCGAGGGAATGAAGCGTTGAGGTAGATGAAGTTATGTTGCAAAAGATATCATCTGTTTCGGCCTGGCGTTCACCCAGAAGATGGATTGATATCCAAGTTGACGCGCTCAAAGCAACTGAATAGTATTCATTCCAACCGCCTTACTTTCGCGCCCTTCAATGGAGAATTTCTAAAAGAAAGCGACTGCACACTGCACTGAAAAGCTGTGAAAGCCACAGTCCGTCCGCTCATCCTTAGTTCTCAGGTTGTGAGGTCAAATGGCATCGACAATCGCCATCCTGCCGGCGTCCTGCAGCGCATTCAGCTGACCTATTAATAGAAGAAGTGGGCATTGTATGTAATCTACAGGTAAACGAAAGAGGCGAAGAGTACTAATGAAATATGGGTTCACAGATACCAACGTACAAATGTTGACCACTAGGTCGTCCACAACCTAAACTCCCGAAAACGTCGCATGCGAGGGCAGGTAAGTCTACGCCGCGGTAAAAAAACGACTGCGCCTTTCAGTCATCGTCCAGAGACCGCTTTTCATCTTCTACGATGACCTCCGAGGCGGTCCAATCAAAGTCGTACTCCCCCAACGTTTCATCCCTGATCCACGTCGGTTGCTCGCCCACCCAGTCTCTCGCAGCACCCATGGCTCTCCTGAGGGTCTGTGTCTCCCGTCTGCCCAGCTTGTTCGCCCTCGTCTGCTCGCTATCCGTCTCACCAAGACAGATGTCCTCGGGAGGCTGGTAATAGAAGGCGAACTGGAGCTTGTCTTTGGCTGGCTTTGGTTGGTTTGATGACTCGGCCTCGGGAAAGTTCCACGTCGCTGAAAGAGAAAATGAGAATCACGGGATAGAAGTAGCGAAGGGTGATGAACTCACGGGTGTAATCCAGGTTCGCGACCCTGTTCCAGTCCAAGTGAGCGAAAACCGGATGAGCGAGGATCTCGTTGAACCCGATACGAGCCTTTGGATCCCTGTCCAGCATCTGTGTACGAAACCAATTATTACCACCGTCCGTCAGAGATAGGGGGCAAATACTCACTCTGGTGATCAAGTGCCAAATCGGGTGCCCATCGACGATCCGCTTGACAGCCGGTTGAACGTCCATCTGCAAGATCTTAAGGGGAATGGCGCTTCTATAGTCAAGGTGTTTCTCCCCTTCCTGAAGCCCGAACAGCTCTCCACTCTGGGACCAACTTTCGCAGATGGTCACGCCCAAGCTCCAAATATCCGCCTCGAACCCGTAACTCGCGTACTTCCCCACCTCAAAGTTCACTTGGTCCTCGTAGAATCCATCGAGCACCTCCGGAGCAATGTAAAACATCGTTCCTGGGGCATCTCGGGCTTTCAGGGAGGAAGAGGGGAAGTTTGCGTAGTATGGGTCGAGCCAGGCGTAGGCGAGACCGTAGTCGCCAATGATGATGTGTCGGGTGGAGGTGACACAGACGTTCGCCGGTTTAATGTTGCGGTGTAATATCCGCATCCGATGGAGAGCTTGGACTCCGAGAATCTGCGTGGATGTGTGAGTATGGAAGCGGCATGAAAGCTAAGTGGAAGCGTACCATCTCAGCTGACCACAAGATCTTGTCACCGGTTGTCGCATCCCAGTCGGGGTCGGCCCACCGGAGGTCCTCCAGGTTCCACGGATATAAGTCCATCACGAAGTAAACGTTCTCCGCGTCTTGCCAGCTCTTGAAAAGCTCTGGGAAGAAATTTGACCCCAGTTCGTGGTACTCCCTCGACATCTTCAGGGCTTTGAGAATCTCCAGCTCCTTCTTCAGGTTCCTCAGCCCTGGCTCCGTGCGATCGAGTTCGGAGATGTAGAGTTTGTGGGAGACCTTAACCGCGACTTGACGTTGACCCTCTGCCCAATCCGCAGAGACGACGGTACCATGGGATCCGGCGCCGAGGGGGTTGTGGGGGGTGAGTGTCATCCGTTCACCTGGTGAGTAGAAGGACACTGAGGCTTCTTCAGTTTCAGCTGACGGGGGAGCGGTGCTGAAGGCTGGAGTGGGAGAGGAATTTTTGGGCTCATCTGTTTGGATCTCGACCGTGTTTGTAACGGCCCAAGTCCTGATCCCGCGTTCTACCCACTTGCCGCATTCTCCCTGAGTCTGACCCCGCGGGTCGTGAGGACCTGCAGACCTGTTAGACCCTGCATCCACATTAGGCTCCTGTTTTACTTCAGTAATCTCCACTGAAATGCCCCCCTCATCTGGTATCTGATCCATATCGGGGGTGTGGGTCGGACTGGTGTCCTCGCCCCCTCTCGAAGGAGCAGAAAGCACGGCCTTTAGTGGGTTCTCTGGTTCAGGGACAGGGAGGATGGTGGACAGAGAGGTCGTGGAGATTGTTGTGTTGGAGGCAGCCCGACAGTGTTTTGCGAGCTTTCTAGCCTCTCGGGGGACGGAGGCGAGAGATTGTACAATCTGGAGGCGGGTGGTTAAAGATCTGGCATGTGACCGAGAAGGAACCGGAGGACACACCCATCGTTTCACCCTTCGACCAGCGATGCTAATTGGTGTCTCCTTGGTATTCGTTCCGGTGGACACCATTATGATTGCGGGCAATGGGATTAGGGATGGAGGTGACCAGTTCCGGTGGAGTAGGGTATGCGAAGAGGAGGAAGCAAGGAACTTGCGAGGAGCGAGGGGTGAGGGAGATGGAGGTGCAGGAGAGAAAGAGGGAAGGTTTGCTAGAGGTCATGTTAAAATAAGAGGATATCGCTGTTACCTTTGCCGCCCAAACGCGATTGTGGCCGTGTTCCGGGAGGCGAACTTCGATCACAATTGCCTCCGGACGAAAGACGGTGTGACTGAATACTTCACATAATGGTATCGTCAACCACGCTAACCGCTTTTGGCTCCTGCGACGTTGCGGAGCGGCTTCTTTATCAGTCTGCTCTGGTGGCAGCAGGGTGGCACTCCCCCCTCCAGTGGGACTCGTGCCTGAAACGTTTCCTTTTCCTCTACCTGATTTCCAGCGTCAACCGTTCCATACATGAATTCTCCAGTCCACTCTCTATGTCTCCATTATCCACGGCCCGGTGCCTATCTCTTACCCACTATCGCCAAGCATCGCACTCATAGACACAAGGAGAGATCCCACTAAAAGTCGCTACATTGTTTCCACAGCATTGGCGTGTCGCGTTTCACAGTGAGGATTGTGGGGTACGTGTCACCGTGTGTCGATGGTGTTGAGGCGAGGTGGCCATTCAGACGTTCAGATTACAAGGCACTCGACCAACTATATGCGTCCTAATGCAGCACGATGTATGATAAAGCATGGAATGAATATCTATTGACCAAAATACCAACTCGTACTTGTTTCGTATCCAGGAGTTGAAATTTCGCCAACGACATTATTTATCAACTGAAGTGGCTCCGTGTAGCTTCGGCATGAACCCAGGTAAGATGTCCAAGGTGGCTAAGGTCGAAGAGAGGCTGGTCGTTGGGGGTAGTGGCCTGGGAAGACACGAGTGGCCAGGGGTTGCAGCGGGTCTGAAACTGTACATAGCACGGTGGATCATCAAAAATCCAATGTAGCAACACTGTATACACTCACCAGAAGCTGTTAGAAGAATCCCCAAGTGAAAAAACGCGTGCGTCGAGGAGATGGAGGCCGAACGAGGTTTGGGAGTTGTCAGAATCCAAAATGCGAATTTCGAGATAAACTGCGGAAAGTTTTCGATAGCGCCGTAGCAATGCCATGGAAATCAAGCCAATCCAGTGAGTTGTTGAGATGCTAGATGTCGAGCATGGCAGACGCGAAAATATAAGAGTGATCGAAAAAAAAAAATAGTGGAAAAATCCGCCGCGCCAACTTATCTGAACACCGCAATAAGGAGCCATAGGAGCCAACTAGATGTACATGAGTGGGAATTAAACCGGGTGGTATCACCAGCAGCGTGAGGTGTGCACCTGGGATGGGATAGTAGTCGATCACTGGTCCAGATCGACGCGGTTGTAACTACTCCGGCGCAGCATCTGGGCGCGTTCACGACGCTAGTCTGCACCGCACGGAACGAAACTCGGATGCTGTGGCCTTGAGGGGACAGGCGGCTAAATCCAAGTCGGACCCACGGATCGGACTCATTCGTCTGTTACAAAGGGTTCCCAGGGTCATTGCTAGGCCTCGGACGATAAGTTACAGAAAGCGCAACGGGATGTGTCGCTGAACCGGGTCGTCCCCGACCTACGTGTGATAAGGGGGGCAGGAGCGGACGAGGGATACTGGGACGTTAGCACCGGTGGCTCTGGATCTACCGTTGGAAAGAGGGTTTACGTGGGGAGATATTCTCCCGTGTGACCGCGCCGTATCAATCACCACCACCACCACCACCATCATCACCACCGCCGCCACGACCCGACCTCGCCCTCTCTTCCCGCTCCCTGCGTTTGTTCTCCGCAAATACGAACGTCAAAACGATATGGTCCAGCATGCCCATCCCCGCTGCTTGGACTTCGAGCCGCGCTTTCCGTCTCCTCGTGAAGTAGTGCGCTCGGTGGAATTCGGCAATCACTGTCTTGTTTCCATCGGTGGTAACCAGCTTTACACCGTGGTTCAACGTCGAGGTTCCAAATGAGGCGAAGAATAGACATACCTTCGGAAGGCTCATCCCCATTGCCCCCAGCGCCCATCTGTACTGAATCCCGTCTGGTCCAGTAAACATATAGCTCCTAGCATTTCAAAAATCGGCTCAGCCAATTCCCGGCGGGAAGCTCGACGAAATAGACAAGAATTCGCTCACCCTTTCATCTTCCCGCACTTGGGCAAGAACACGTCTCGAGTGGTTATCATCCCCCGAAAAACGATCCTATCCGGGGAGAACCACTTCCAGTAAATCCTCGCCACCTCATCACTGGTCTGGGGTAACTCCGTATCCGCCCCATCTTCATCCTCTTCCTTATCCTTCTTGTCTTTCTTGGACTTTTTCTTCCCCTTATCGGTGACATCGTCGCCGGAATCAGAGTCGGCGTCATCATCCCAATGGAGGCGAGGTTGTGGAGGTGAATCGAACTTCCTGATACGAGTAACGCTTCGGGCGATCCTTACGGGGGTGTCGATCTGGTACACGGCCTGGCCGGTGGTTTCGTCGATGAGGGTCGTTCGGAGGGGAGAGTTTCTCGCGAATCGGAGTGTGCAGCCACTCATCGTGGGGTGGGATGGTGGAACAGCGGGAGCAAGGTACTGGATATATATATTGACTGGGAAGCGGCTCGGGTGGTGTTGCCTGTATCATGAAATGTATAGGATAGTTGACCTCAGGTGATCGATCTGCATTATACACCCAATGTCGCCGTTACGGAGTGGCTGGGCGCTGACGTGATAGCTTCCAACGCCAAGCCTAATAGCACGAAACCCCGGGGTTGCGGCCTTGGGCAGGGCATGTCATAGTCGACCGAGCACAGGTTAGAAACATGGACACGAGTTATTGATATGTCGCAAAGATCGCAGGGATTCGAGAAATGCCAGCACCAGAACGCGGCGCGAGCGTTCAAAAGGTCGTCAGACACTCCCCTCGCTACGTAAGCATTTTGGTGGAAGCACACTACAGGTCAAGATTCCAGGACTTGGCACCTTCCCGCTACATCAAGTCCTCGAAATCACGTATTAATGTCGTAGAAGCCATACACGTAGATCAACCAGGCGGCTTGGGCCCGCCTCTGCTCTTTTTGGTTGAACTTCGTACCCTGGCGTTCTGGTGTACTGCCCTCGAGTAGCTGTCGTCTGAGCGGCATGCTCCGTGATACCTGCCTGAGGGACGCCAAGCTCATGGGGATGGCTAGGGAGAAGCGGTAGCAGCCGTGGGAAACTGCAACCGGCCAATATGCTCGCGGCAGCGAACCAGAGTGCATTTCGAGTTCATCCCTCCGAACTCCTCAAAAAATTCACGGGCTTTTGATATTCACGTCCAGGTGACGGGCTCCGCGCCATTGTTGCCTGCAGTTCGTACTATTTAATCTTATTTTCCAAGCACCATCGTTACACGTCTTAAAATTACATTGATACCGCATGCATACTTCGCGTTCTCGATCAAGACCCATTGCTTCGCATCAGGAGCCACCACCACCATGGCCAGTCTTGAGCCTCGTCTCTCGTTCCCTGCGCTTATTCTCCGCAAATACGAACGTCAAAATGATGTAGTCCAACATGTCCATCCCCTCCGGTTGGACTTCGAGTCTCGCTTTCTGTTTCTTCATGAAGTGGTGTGCGCGATGGAAATCAGCAATCTCTGTCTTCTTCTCATCGGCGGTGACCAACTTCAAAGCCGCGGCTCAGCTTCAAGCATCGGCGAAACTACTTAGGGGGAGAACAAACTCACCTTCGGAAAGTCCAGCCCAAGCGCACCGAGTGCCCATCTGTACTGAACGCCGTCTGGTCCAGTAAACACGTAGCTCCTGGCGTTTCAAACACCGACTCAGCTCCTCTTCCCAACGGGAAACCCGGCGAGGATTTACTTACCCTCTCAACTTCCCGCACTTGGGCAAGAACACGTCTCGAGTGGTTATCTTTCCCCGAAAAACGATCTTATCCGTCGAAAACCAGCTCCAATAAATCCTCGCTACCTCATCACTGGTCTCAGGCAGTTCCGATAACTCCACCTCGTCTTCCTCCTCCGCGTTCTTCACGTCTTTCTTGGGTTTTACATGGTGTTTCTCCTCATCAGTGGTACTGCTGCCATCAGAGTCGTCATCATCCTCCCACCAATGGTTGGAAGGCTGCGTGGATGAATCGAGTTTCCTGATGCGGGTGACGCTTCCGGTGAGCCTGATGGGGGTGTCGATCTGGTACACGGCCTGGCCGGTTGCTTCATCGACGAGGGTCGTTCGGAGAGGAGAGCTTCTCGCGAATCGGAGTATACAGCCAGCAGCCATCGTGGTGTGGTGGGGGAGATCAACTGAGACGAAGTGACGGCCATATATACGATTAGAAATTGAATTCTGGGCATCTCCTGTAGTGTGAAACGCACTGGGATGAAATAGTCCACCTCGAGTGATCGACGTAGTCTGCATTATCCACCCAGTGTGATCTGCGGCGCCAGCGCAACCAGTGGGCGTGTTCGCTTCCGTGAAACCTTCTAGTGCCAGTTCGCAGAGGACGAAACTTGGTCTTGGCATCCCTGAGCCGAGGCGACCAAACCCAAGTCGGAAAACCCGGGTGATCAATCCGTTTCATTTGTGTATAGATAACGGGTTTTCTTGGAATGACCGCGAGATAATACGTGAAGGTTGGACAGAGTTGGCTACAGACTCTGATGATCCTGTCGGGCGCGGAGCTTGTTCCATAAATATCTCCCTTGCCAAGACATTAAACCCTGGGAACTTCTCGGTACATCGAGTCTTCGGGATCTACGCACGGATCCTCCGCGATGGCTCCAAACACGGTTACGCATCCACGCGCAATGCACCTCGGGAGGAGCTGGCCTGCAGATTCCTTGAAATCGTAATCGGGGATCGTTGACTTGAGAAATAGCTTCACGCGCAGGCACGGACGATCGTCCTGTGGTCCTCGTGCAGCGAGGGCGTGCAGCGCTGTGTCGAGCCGTTTCCACGTGTTCGGATAGTTATGGTGATTGCCGTTGGGATTCAGGACGATGACAGCGAGCCTGCTGGAGGTGATCGTTTGGAGGACCTGGGCGATATTATGGATTTGGTCCACGTTGAACTCCAGTTCCTGAAGCGCGTCGACGTTTGCCAAGTCGATACCCCAGGGAAGATCTATAATTCGGAGGGCGATCAGGGACATGACTTAGTTTAGGACACGGGCAGGACCTACGGCCTACGGTAGGCGGGATGGCCACGGCTGGATTCCGCGCGACCGATCGGACTTCGGCTAGTTCCCAAATCGGTCCCCACCTCCGACCACGCTTCCTCCGTGATGACTCACTCGCCACCGTTCAAGTACGC
>Ga0307517_10009821_pt1 | contig 13490 bp, 6 predicted proteins | sample 23_EM_MG_FD_194515 | JGI IMG/M metagenome (GOLD analysis project Ga0307517, IMG submission 194515) | Populus trichocarpa ectomycorrhiza microbial communities from riparian zone in the Pacific Northwest, United States - 23_EM | ecosystem: Host-associated > Plants > Roots > Unclassified | place...
ATCAATTGGCAGGTAAATGAAATTGTAAGACCCTTTATGGTGTTCATCAATTGCTGCCAGAAGCATTTTTGAAGTATACCTGCCATCAACACCACATTGTCACAGTTAAATCATAACCTGGAAAAGAAGAACTATTGGCAACCTTTTAACTGAAATGTGGTCATAGTGCAAATATTTCTTGTCTAGTGAAGTTTGTTCTATATAAAAATCATTGAGCATGCATAAACATCACACTTTCATGGACTACAAGTTACTGCTTCAGAAACAGAGTTCCATCAATAAAAAAATAGTAGCCACCAAGCAGAATATGATCACAGTTTTGAAGTTAGGTACCACATACTTGTTCGGAATATTCTTTATCATAAGTGTTGTACGGTTGTCTTCCCCTCGCAATATCCGATCAATGTCAAGCTCATATTGTTTCTTGTCAGCCTGACTAATGCTGCCCTCATTTCTACGGCTTCTAGCACGTTCACTAGGAGGATCAAATGTATTAATCATGGGAATCATTTGGCCTCTGCCAGGAAACACCATGGACCTCTGCTGTTGGGATTGGAGCCCGACATTTTTTGGGGTCATTGAAAGTTCCAGACGGTTTCCGCCACCATGAGGAAACATGTTAGCAGAGAGAAATTCCATGGACTGCAACGAATTATTGGATATCCTTATGCTCCCAAGGGAGCCAGGATGGAAACCAGATGTGTCAGGAGATTCCCCTGCATATGCACGTTGCCTATCCCAGAGAGAAGGATTAACAGCTGGCGCTGATCCCACATGTTGGTTATTGATGGGTAAAACTGGATTCAGCATAGGAGATGGTGCTCTAGGAGGTCCATGCAGCCGTGGTCCAGGATGAGCAATAGAAATTCCATTGACAAACGATGGTGAGCTTGGCCAAATCATGCCTGGAAGCTGGTGATGATAGGAGTTACCCCATATATAGTGATGCCCAGTTAGAGGGCAGCTTCCATTTTGAGCAGATCCAAAAACTGATAAAATGGAGCAAAGGCCAGATAAATGAATCTATTAAGAATTTGAAATTGTAACAAATAATCACCAGTATTCTTCTAGCACAGAACTCAATCATTTAACATGTATATCTTTCTAACATCACAACTTTCATTATCTGCATGTGAAACTAGCAAACCAAAGACACGCAATGAAACCTATTAACCTTGATCTAGAAATTCCTGTAGTTCCATGGAAAAGATACGGTAGTTTGAAAACTTGGCTTTTGTAAGTCAAACCACTAAAAACTCAGTATTGTTAGCAGCACCACTGGGCTCCACCAGCTATGTGGAGTCCGAAAAGCAAAAAATAAACAAATAGAAGACAACTTCAGCAAGATATTCATTGCACTTACCTCCTTCACTGAACTCAATTGGATTTCCATTTGAGCTCATTCTGGCTAACTGCCGGGTATAAATTCTTTCAAGTGGCCTTGGATTGATGTTTGCAGCCATTGCTCCAGGAGAATTGCAGTGAACACCACTATTTAGACCATCATACTCTGGAAGTGAATGAGGATGAAAATTTGGAGCGCCCTGAATATCAAATTTCAATTGACCTGGTGAGTGACTGAGCTCAGCAAAGCCAGTTTGATTGCCAGCTGATTCAACTCTCAAAAGTGAGGACAAGCTGTTAGGAACACTAGAAGAGATTCCATGATGCAATGCAGATTTCAAAAATGGAGCTTGTATTGCAGAGGGTGCACCCAAAATAGGCCCATTATCCATGCCACTGGATGTAATTGTTCCTGTTAACAATGCTTCATGAGTGACATGACTATTAAATTAAGGGATAAAAAAGAAAATAACGAATGAAATTTAACGAATTTTACATGAACAGACAGATGAAATAAATGACCCAAAAGTTGCATAATATTATAACTCCCGTCAATGTGTCTATTCGTGCAAAATTCACTAACTTCGGTTTGTCTTATGTAGCATTATCCTATAATGAGTAAGATATCACATTTCCAACAATCATACCAGAGAATCCAGTAGTTAAGTTAATGGAAGGGCTAATCTGCTGCACAAAAGGCCGAAAATCATCTTGTTCCAACTCAGTAGGAATCTGTTGTGATAAACTGCATGCCAAAAATCAAGATAAACCTAGAGTTTAGCGAGAGATCCAAAGAAAAGTCTAGGTTAGTTAAGCAGAAATGACAAACCAGCTAATAGTTTGAATATCGGCAACAAAAAGTAACGAACAGGGGGATGGAGTAGGTCTTGCATTTCTATGCTGTGAAGCAAATATATATACAAAAATGTAAATGCAACCAGGAAAACCATTGGTTCTGTCTGCTTAAACTAATGTTTCTCTATTTTATCACACCCGAACATGGAAAGAGAGGAAATACTTCTGCAACTCTCCCACTAAATTGGATAGTTAATCAAAAGAAACATAAAGCAAAAGAAGGAAGAAAGAATGTGAGGAAAAAATAAATAAATGCAGAGTTAGTATGCTTGGACAACACCCACCGTTTTAAACCCCGTGGATGGCTTGCCTCTAGCTTAATCCGCTTCCCAGCAATATCACTCTTATTCATTGCACAAAGAGCAGCTTCTGCAGCTCTCACATCATAAAATTCAACTAATTTGTGATGATTTCTGTTTGGGGTTTCACGAATCTGCAATGCAAGAGCAACATGGGTTCATGCCTAGGTTGCAGAGTTTTGTTAATAGCAATATAAAATCAGCAACCGAGTTCACCTCCTTGATCTCTCCATAAACACCAAAGATCTGACGAAGTTCGTCATTTGAAACAGAAGAATCAAGGTTGGATACAACAAGAGTACCCTGGTTAAAATCTTTCTCTGAAGGGTTGTCCTGACAAAAGTAATCAACAAGTCATGTGACAGGATTCATGCATGCACACAAATGTAGAATGTATGCAAAAGAGTAAAAGTCTTAACAATGGGACCGTCATTCTGATAAACTAAAGTGATGATGGACTAATAATAGCACAATAATTAAACAGGAAAAACATTGAAATCCACCTTTGGAATTGAGTAATGAATGTCAAGTTTCCTACGTCTCAATGGCCTATTCTGTAGTGCTTTCATCGCGTTTTTGGCTGCTCTAATATCGTAATAGGATATCATAACAAAACCACGATGCTTGCAAGCCGTATAAAGTGTACGGATATCACCATATTGCTGCACATTAAGCATACACAATAATAACAGAGGGTGAGACAATCTTTGAAGACAAGTAGCTCAAGTTAATAGCATGTGTGAAACGCAAACTAAAACATGTCAAACACATACCTCAAATACAGCTCTTAACTCAGAGTCTTCAACATTGCTATTTATATTTCTCACAAAGAGTGTTCTAGAAGGGTGTTCACCATAAGGGTGTTCTCCTGCCATTGAAAGATTGCATGCCCCCAGCTGACCATTGGAAGCTCCTCCAGGAAATTCAGAATCAATCTGGGCCACAGAACCATCATCCCCCAAATCCATCCCTCCAACGCTGCTGAAAAAGTCCAACTCCTCCATATCATCTCCACCACTGGGATGGTTAATATTTTCTACCCTATCGGTCACCCCAGTAAACAAGTCATCATCATTAGGGAGAAGGTTACCAATGGTTTGGGCCTCAATTTCTTCAAGGGACTCAAAATGTTCCTCTTCCTCGAAATGAGATGCAATAGTATCAACAGAATGGCCATATAGAGGATTGGTTGAAGATAAACTCACTGCATCAAGAGCATGAAACTGTAGATCAGTACGCAGTATCTCAAAAGGAAAGTACATCCTAGAAACCAAATCTAGATATGGCAAAGGCTAGCATGTGGCACGTAATTTAAATTTACATGGCCTTTGTGGAAAAAGTGTGGCAAAACAAGCCAAATAGGAGAAGAAACTTACTCTTTCTGCTAAATAATTCTGATAATGAGCTTGAGAAGAGACTATTCTCATGCTGAGTTGCCATTGCGTTCACTTTGCAACCTTCTGCAAAATAAGATGCCGGCTGTACATTCAAACTAGTCCTTGTACCTGGATCAATGTCCACAGGTCTCAACAATGTGAAGGACCTACTTAATGCTCTCTCTGCTCCCACCGCATGCTTATCTAAGCTATGATTCATTTTATGGTCATGCATTAGGGAAAGCTGAGGATGTTCAAGCGATTTAACCGAATCCACAGCTACAGGTTTCTCTAGGGGTGTCAAAACAGCTGATTTCCCAGCTGCAGTTAAACAAATTATATTAGTTTCTACTCCATGAAAAAACTCACTTACCATAGTAGAAGTGCTATACTCACCTAGCGATGACATCATTTCACAAATTGATCATGCACTAAGAAGAATAGTTTGTAAAGAATTTAGAGACCAATAATTAATTCCATGGTAGGATCCATTCTTAAATTCTGGTTAAATCTCAATTTGGCACCAGCCCCGCCTATAATAATCAAAACTGAGTACATGAACTACATGTGACTCTACTGAAAAACACTTTGAGGAGAGCAGAAAATTCAATGAAAGGAATCACAGAAGCATCCGATTCACAATTCCTTCTGGCTCTTTCTCCTGAAACTCACTCGCTAAATTATTTAGCGCATACTTCCAGAAAAATCAATAATTCTAGTTCCAGCTTTGTTGACAAAGTATTTTCAATAAGATTATTAAAGGCATGTGACAAGAATGAAGATCGCGATTAAATATTTAGACTAAAATCAAAGTATTTTCAGTAAGATTATTAAAGGCACGTGACAAAAATGAAGATCGTGATTAAATATTTGTTAACGAATACTAATATCTTAAACATGTTAGCAACTATGGCAGGTCAATCAATCCACATTCACAAAATTAAACCTTTATTCTCTCAATAATGCCCCAGCATGTCATCCTATAGACCTCATTAATAGCAGTTTACGTCATCTCACAGAGCTAATTCTTCTTTTTCCAATTCAAGATACTTATTAAATTACTTAATGTCCACATGGTTTATTAGCGATCTGGCAGACAGAATTGAAAGATATATCCAACCTTCTAAACCACACAACACAATCGATGTTAAAGTGAGAATCTAGAAACAATCAGATCCCAATTTGGGAAGACAGATAAAGAGTTGTAAAGTGGCTGACTATAAAGAAACACTTGTTATGTCCTAGGAATTGACCAACATACTGCTTAACTGCTATACAAACAATTCCAAGTTCTCAATCAAAAAGATGTAAAGGTAACAAAAAAGATCCAGCAGTCCATTTGATGAATCAAAACCTTAAAACCCACACATATCTCAAATATACTGACCATGTTGATCAGGCATCGTGTCTGACTTCCAAAACCCTACCTGCCTCTGCCAAGGGTAGAAAACAAAACCAATCAGTAACAATTCAAACATAAACCACAAAAAAGAAAACATAATAATAATAATAATTAAGCACTACAATCTACACCAATATATAAACCGTTACAAAAATATAACCTAACCATGAAACAGAATCAGAAATGATAACGCGAACAGATGATTAAACTAAAGGTGGAAACACAGAGATGCACCGGCAGTACCTCTGGAAAAGAAACATCCTCAGAGAAAAATGATGATGAGGGCAAACCCTGTGAGTCCATTATTTCAGATGGCATTATGAATTGATACCTAAAACAAGACTATATAAAAACCCCCCACCCATAAAAAAAATAAAAAAAATCTCAATCTGGGCGGCCCACTGTTGCATTAACACTTGTGTACAAAAATCTCTGAGTCTTGTATGTAACTCTGCAAGGCAAGAATTTGGAAAGTAAGGGATAGCAAAGCAAGGCAAAACTAGGCAACTTAAAAAAGCACGAGTAAGAATGATAAGGATTAGGGATGATTAATTTCATTAATAGCAAAATCTGCAAATTGTTTCAGCTTAAGATCTTAATGGAAAGTAAGCAATTATGGCAAGTAAAAAAACAACAAGAACAAAATTAATTATTCCTTCATTGGATACTAATAATAATTACAATAATAATCTCTCATAATTCACACCAGCCAATCTTTTCTCAAATAAAAATAATAATAATTAAAAGGAAACACGGAATTGTTAATTAAAATCTATTTTTTGCAGGTGCAATTTTCAATAAGATCCAAAACAGCTTAAAATTAACCTGAATTAGCAAAATTGAGTAACCAGAACATTTTTGGACTCAAAAAAATAACCGACCAGATGATAAAAATTCCAAAAACACACGTTGGAGGCTTGGAGCACAAAATGTAACAGACCTCAATTATTAAGCAGAAAAAACAGACTCCGGTTCCTAGAGAGAGAGGGGGGAAGGGGGGGAGTACCAAGAGGAGAAAGAAAGAGAAGAGAGAAGAGAATTTAAACAGAGAGAGAATTCAAAAGAGAGATCGAATAAATTACGGCTAAAGGAAAGGGAAATTGAAGGAAGAAGGCATCATCTTATTAGCAGCATAGCATCTTTGCCGTGTAAGATCCTCCAACCAAACACCGCCTTCCTTCCTTGATTCTCTTTTAATTTCCCTGCATTGCACGTTAACCTCCTCCTATACTTTACTTCTTCGTCTTTTTTTATTACAAATCTTCTCTCTTCAGCTAAGAAACAGATTCTCCGGTGGAGAGAAACGGAAGCTCCGGCAAGATTGAGACCTCTCGCCAGAAGTTGAGAATATTGGCGAGGTTGTTCTTTTCTTTTATCTCTCTGCCGGTAAAAAAATGAGAAGACTCTGGTTGCAAAAACTAGACCAGGTTCCTACAAACACGAGATCATGAGAGAGAGTTGAGGTTGAGAAACCGTTCAGACTTGATTCTAACGCCGTTAATTAGAAAATCCGTTGTTAGTAAAAGAAAGAGAAAGGTCTTCTTTCTGTCTTTAGCTCTTCGCTGTGTTGTATGGATTTTAGATTAGATAGAATAGAATATTAATTAATTATTAATTTTAAGATATTACCCCCCCCCCTCTCTCTCTAAATGCCACGCTGGCTTTTTCTTTGAAGCCGGTTAATTTTAAATTTGAATTGTGAAATGACGAGAAAGGACTTGGTCTGCTATGAAATGATTCAGCCATGGAATCGGTTATTTTAAGTAATAAGTAAAAGCCTCGCTAAAGCCACCTTCTTAGAACTCATTTATTTATATGTTTTTTTTAAAAAAATGTTTTTTTATTTTTTTGTCTTAAATTAATTAACTTTTGTATTTTAAATATTTTAATATAATAATATTAAAAATTTTAAAAATAAAAAATATTATTTTAATATATTTTTAAATAAAAAATATTTTCAAAAACAATCAATACTCTAACATCAACCAATTAAACTCATATAACACAATAAAAAAAAATATTATGTGTCTGTCTGACACTTTCGTCTATTCAAGCTCGTTAATGAAAGTTAGTTTCCAAGAGATCCGACAGTGAAAAAAGAAAAAGAAAAAGAAAATAACAAGGTGAAAATATTGTGGGTGGTGGTGCTCACAGGTTTGGTACAGTTTTGGAAACTCCTCTGTGATTTAGCGGGCCTTGAGATCCGTGCGGTGCTTAAATTCTCAGATAGATAGAGAGAGTTCTTACTAGTATTTCTTTAATGTGCTGAGAAATTATCCAGTGATACAGTGACGTGAAGGTATGTGAAATTTGTGGTAGAGAAACAGGAATTTTAGATTTTATTTTCCAGGCTTCGAGTAATGAGTGGTTGGAAATATATTCGTACAGTAAGAGTCGAGGAGCTTCACTTATAGAGGGTTTATTTTTATGTTTTAAAAATGTTTTTAAAAAAGTTAATATTTTTTTTAATATTTTTAATATGTGTGATATTAAAAATAATTTTAAAAAAATAAAAAATATTATTTTAATATATTTTAAATAAAACATACTTTAAAAAAAAACAACAATCATATTCAATTATTCTGATTTGGCTTATAATCATGGTTGATGTTACGTGGCTGAATAAATTATAAACTATATATCACACATATTAAAATAAATATGTATTTATATCTATATATCCACGTGAAACATAAAATTAGGTGGAATTTAGCCGAATCTTGACGGAAAAATTACATCGAGTCTCTCTTGTAGTTTTATTATTTTTTTATTTTGTCTCTATTATTTCAAAATTTACACCTAATAAAAATCAATTTGAATTTTTTTTAGGGTTTTCAGAGTCCCATAACAACACATAATATTCACTTTCAAGATCCATGAAACAGCATATTCACCCCGGAGTCACTTTTCTCATTATATCATGGCAGAGTTGTTAAGAAATCCAGTTCATAATCATCTGGGTAATATTTTATGGGTTAAAAACCTAGAAAAGAAGATATTACAACACTTGGGTCACATTTTTTTAAGCCTTGAACGCACCACCTGGTATTTGAAATGAAGATATTAAAACAAGGGACAAAGCTTTCATAAGAGATGAACTCTCACCCTCACTGTAGTGGAGTGCCATGCTAGAGCATCCCTTGCGAGGATTTAAGTCAGTATAGAGGCAAGCACTGACTTATCAACAATTGTTCGAGCATAACTGTACAAAAGTTTGACTCGCAACCTATAAAGAATAAGATAGTAAACAATACTTCTATTTGCCACGTAACACTTAATCTCCTCGTACGCTAGAAATTGAATTGCAACGTGACTTATCCCGATCAAAGAAGGCAAAATCCCACTGCTTCAAACAAAGAATGCAACGTTAAGAAACCAAATCACGAGGGGAAAAAACATTTTTCAATCGTCTTAAAATCACATAACAGCATCAATTCTTGAGAGAAGACGAAAATAAAATTAGGGAAAACTTTTCTTGTTTTTTTATTAGATTTTTAAGATGAACAAATAGATAAATATGTAAATTGATGTTGATGACACAAATTTTTATTAGATTTGGCTAAGAGAGGGAGAATAACAATTTTGTTTTTTTTTAAATGGCAAAGGATTTCTAGTTATTAATTGAAATAAAATGATAATTTTGTAAATAATTTCATTTTTTTATTAAATTGTTTTCTTGTGATGATGTGAAGTGTCGTATAACTTATAAATGAGATCCAAGAATAATTTTTACAGTGGATTTTGTATTTACATGGGAGATAAATGTACAATTTTTAATACACCTCATATTTTATCTTATAAAAAAGATTTTTTTTTATATATAATTTCAAGACTTGATGGAGTGTTAGAATATCATTCGACCAATTGCTGCATTATTCAAAAGTTTCTCAAATCAATGACCTATACTCTCCTTTGTCATCATTCGGCCTGCATGGCAAGGGGGAGGTTTTTTTTTTTTAATTTTACTATGATTCACCATAGTTGAGTACTTGAGAAGCTTATCAATCATTTAACAATAATATATATATATATATATATATATATATATATATAGGAGGAGAACGTGGATTCATTCGCTGGAAAAAAAATGTTTTGGATAGCACATGGAATTAGGACCACTGTGGAATATTTATCCAGAATACAAACTTCTTAATTAACTTCGATTGCTGATGCAAACCATGACATTTAAATGTTTTGGATGGTAATTGTATGATAAATATATTCTTAAAATCTAAAAGGTTGAATCTTAATTAATAATTATATTTTGTTCTATAATAAATAACCGCAATTATTTGTATATGGACTTCAACTAAAGGAAATTAAAATCCAAATATATTAGAAATGCAAAAAAGAAGAAGAAGAATGATGGAATCGAATCCACGCCAAGTCACTTACTGTCATAGATAATTACTACCATTACAACTAGAATGCCCCTAGGCACGTGCGAGCCCAGAACTGATTTTACGGATTGACAACGTAAAGCAATGGAAATTTTCTATGGCTAGATAATGGTTAGGTATGGTGTAATCTGTCATGATAAGTCAGTGCCTGTTTTGGAGCCAGGTGCCCTGCCATGGTGTTGAGATGAGATAGGTGCACATGGCCACGCCCATGAGTCCTTGTGTCACCCATTTGGCGCACAAGCAGCCAATCACACTCTTTTTGACACGCGTGAAGCGCGGTTTGAGACTTGGACAGACTGCGTGATCTTAGTTTAGCTCGCCTGGCCATTGCATAAAATGACAGCCCAGCTCCTATATGCATGCAAGTACATATTGTTTTATTTCTGAAAGGGGAAGTAGGCGTGTTTGGATTTTGAACCTGACACTGTTTCTGATACCTCGACTCGTTCATCTGCTCCTCTCTTTCCCGTGTGGAAAAGGATCCTATCTCCCACCTACTGATAAAGTACAATTATTGAATCTGTAACTATTGATTATTTCAAATGTATTGTGTTGGTATTAAGGAGGAAAGAAAAAATATATTTTCGCATTGAAGATTGACCATCCACAATGACATTGCAACCATCTACAATTAAAAAAATAATCTTCGCATGATTATATAACATGTATATTAATATTGTCAAAGAACCATCTCAACCCAATAGCTTAAGCTATTAGGTAAAGTCTCAGGATATGATTTATATTATTCTCTAATACATCCCCTCAAGTGAAAGCCCTCTGGGCTTGAAACTTGCACAGGCCCACATTACCTTGTGCTTAATTTTTATCAACTTAATGGGGATGGTGAGATTCGAACTCGTGACCGCTTGGTCATTAAGGCTCTGATACCATTTCAAAGAACCATCTCAACCCAATAGCTTAAGCTATTAGGTAAGGTTCCAGGATATGATTTATATTATTCTCTAACAAATATGTATATAAAAACTCATGAATGAAACTTTGAGAGGTGTACTTCAACTGGTCGGGCCCTGAGTTTACTTCTTAGATATTACTATTTCGAGTGCCACAAATCTTAGAATCATTGTAAGTTTACATGGTCGTTAATTTTAATATCTCAAAAAATTAGTCGAGATGCATATAAAATAACCTGGACACTCATGATTATATAAAAAAAAATTAACTGAAATGGCATTATACATCAAAAAAATAAAAAACAAGCTCTAAGCTCACCAACTCTGCCAGCAAACACACACCGGGAGAAAGAGAGCTCACACGCTCTCCTTCAACTTCACATTATCTAATGCATCTTCCTTACAAACACACATTACTTCCTAAGTTTCTCGATGTCATGAGCTCATCGAAAAACTTATTTTGCAGGTGCTCGCGAGACCCAAATTTAGCAATCTTCTTCGACGACTGAATTTATAAAGCCCATCAATCAACCATGAAAAAAACCCAAGATTCTTAAAAAATTTCCAACTTCGTCAATTATAAATAATAAATTGAAAATGCAAATTAACAACAATAACATACCAGTGTACTTTACTCACACCCAAAATTAGGTTATTTTGCGTGCTTTTCAATATGCATGCTGCTCAGCTAGTAATCTTATGACTCAATTGATACATGTGTTTGGTGCTGGTATTAGCCAGCTCAACACATCTAAAAATTTTAAAAATTTATATTTTTCTTGATCCAATATTTATTGGTAAAGATATATAAATTATATTGATAAAATCTTGGTTTTTCATACATAATAATAAAAATGATAGAAATGATTATTATAACTTATTTTGGAATCACCTAATATTTGTTTTTAGTAAACATATCAGATATTTCGTTTTCAATGCGCCGAGAGCTTACTTCGAAAAAAATCTATTTATTTTATTAAATCAAATTTGTAGTGTTAGACTACTTATGAAGCAAAGCCGTTTGTTACTCGACGAGTAGAAACTTTGAAATTCATTGGGCATGTGTAGATTGACTAATTGGCCAATGCTAGTAATTATCTCGTACTGTTTGACCACATGATGTTTAAACTTTCATTGTTTCAGAAGCTTTATCCAAATGGAAGACATCTCCTTCCTCGTATAAAATAGACAGCCTGTTTTTTTTGTGGAAAAAAAGAAACAAATTGATTCATAAGGTTGGGCACCTTTGTGAATTTACGAAACTGGTGGTAGAGGTAGGACAACAAGTAGCTTTGTCTAAAGTACAAGGAACATTACTGTCAGCCAGAGCAAGGGGATTAAAGAAATGAATTAAAATTAAAATTAAAATAGAAAGAACTGGATCCATGGAACTGCGCTACTTTGCAGGGTTAGATTAAAAAAATTTTGATGTTCGGACAACATAAATACATTTTATAAAAAAAATTAATAACTCGAGTGAGAGATTTAATTGGGTTAATTAAGTTAATTTTATTTTAATTAGATAATAAAAAATAAATATACCAAATAAAAAAAACAATAATCACGGAAAAAAATCTGTTTTCAAAGGAAAAAAGTGATACAACTTAATTCCTTACCAATTAAATATGAAAGATGAAATTAGATCAAAAAAAAAATGATCTGATTCAACCTAATATATAAATCTAAACTTGGATAATAAGGATGAGATAACCCAATAAAAGACTAAATAGAAAAAAAAATGGAGATTAATTTAAAAAATAACCAATTTTTGAAGGATGAAACCAGAAAAAGATTAAAATTTCTTTTAAAATAGTCGAGTCAACCCGAGTTAAACTGCTAAACTTACGTCCAGGTCATGAAATCGAGATAAATCGATAGAAAAGAAAATGAAAAAAATCACAAAGTTTATTTAAAAAAAACAATGTCCAATGATGAAATCGAAAAAGAAAATAAGTCCAAATAAAAAATGATGTCAACCTGCGTTAACTTTTTAAACCTGTGAACATGGTCATATATCAGAAGCACCTCATCTAAAAAAACCATGAAACTCAGTCCTCAACTAATTAAATGTTGAAAAATAAAATTAAAAAAAATCAATTGTACAAAAGGATCCAAAACAAAAAATAGCAATTAAGAAAATAAGGACCAAAATTGTAATAAAATAAATAAATTAGAGGATAACTAATATTTTTTTATTAAATTGTGAAATTAAAAAGAAAAATTAATTTAATAAAAGAACCCAGAAAACAATCAAAAGAACAAAAATCAAAATGAAAAAAACAAAATATAATGAATTAAGATTGAATGATGAAATTGAAAACAAATGAAAATTTCACAAAAAGGTTAAGAACAAAAAAATTGAAATAAAAGAATAAAGATCAAAATTGAAATGCAATAAATAAGAGGGTAACTCTAAAATTTTGAATGGCTGAAATAAAAGAATAAAGATCAAAATTGAAATGCAATAAATAAGAGGGTAATTCTAAAATTTTGAATGGCTGGAGTGAATTTCGAGGTGAAGAGAAAGAAAAGACAAAAAAAAAAAACATTTCTAACAGTAAATCATCCCACCACTAATGCCATGTGTCGCCCTAACAAGAAAGAGATGCCGCGACAATTCAAACAACACGTTAAAAGAAAATTTTTGGCTGCCAAATGACACCATGACATCCCCACTTTATGGTACGAGCTTTGCACGTACCAACCAATTTTAGATTTTTAATTATATTTATTAAAATACTGAAATATTTTTTAGCTAGCTTGATTGTAACTAAAAAATCAGAATGAAAATACAAAAAAAACCCTAAATATCAATTAAACAAATATATTTTTAATAATAATTTAATCATTTTACTATGCTTTTAAAATATAAAAATACCAACTCATCCATGATCATAAAG